>Ga0209942_1000171_pt1 | contig 41606 bp, 40 predicted proteins | sample SalPonR1_A_D2_MG_FD_185695 | JGI IMG/M metagenome (GOLD analysis project Ga0209942, IMG submission 185695) | Salt pond soil microbial communities from South San Francisco under conditions of wetland restoration - Salt Pond MetaG R1_A_D2_MG... ...
TTTTTCACATGCGAAAGTGGCTCAGTGGTAGAGCATCGCCTTGCCAAGGCGAGGGTCGCGGGTTCAAATCCCGTCTTTCGCTCCATATTTTGTGCCCATAGCTCAGTAGGATAGAGCAACGGCCTTCTAAGCCGTGTGTCCGGGGTTCGAATCCCTGTGGGCACGCCAAAATATTTAATCTGGAGAGGTATCGAAGTGGTCATAACGGGGCGGTCTCGAAAACCGTTTGGGCGCAAGCCCACGTGGGTTCGAATCCCACCCTCTCCGCCATATTTGCCCAGATAGCTCAGTCGGTAGAGCAGGGGACTGAAAATCCCCGTGTCGGTGGTTCGATTCCGCCTCTGGGCACCAAAACATTTACCCGATTCATTTGAATCGGGCTTTTTTTATACAATATTTTGTATTTGACTTTCGTTGAAAAGACTATAAATGGTATAATAATAAGATAAGAGACGTAAGCGGATTTTTCCCGCTTACGATTAAATTTATTGTACATGGATTCATTTGAATATAGAGGGGAATACAGTCATGTTGGCGATGGGACTTGCAATGGCTCTTGCAGCCGGTATTTTTATAGCACTTCAGGGAAATATTAATGCTTTGGTGGCATCACAGACCAGCATATATACGGTGATTCTCATACCTGTGCTTTCTCAGACTGTTATTTTATTCGCCTTTCTTCTGGCAAAAAGGGAATATGCGGTTGGAGTCCTGAAAATAGCAAAGGTTGAATACGGAATAGCCCTTCTGGTGTTTTCCGCTCTGCTGGGACTTGGAATAATGGCGACTATGACTTTTTCCATCATGGAAATCGGACCGCTTGTTGCTTTTACGACAGTTATTTTCAGTCAACTGCTTGCATCGATGTTCATCGAGCATTTCGGGCTCATAGGTGTTGCGCAAAACAGCATTTCACCTTTCAGGATATTGGGTTTGGCCTTGATGGTTGCTGCAGTAAAACTCTTTTACATGTGATGCAAAAAACTGCATATTTAATGGATTTGTAACAATTGCAATATTGCTAAAAGGACTTGCGATTAGTAAAATCTAAGTGAGGCTCATTAAAAATAAATACCAATCAGGGGTGTTGGATTTGAATCAAATAATGGAATCTGTTTCAAACATAGGAATAAGAGATGTAATAGACATGGCGATAATAGCTTATGTGTTCTACAAGATTCTTATGCTCATAAGGGAAACGAGAGCTGAACAGCTCCTTAAGGGCATTGCATTTTTACTTATTGCCACAAAGCTTAGCGAATGGTCCGGACTTTATGTAACTACTTATCTATTGAAGAACACTGTGACGCTGGGACTTATCGCTTTGCTCATTGTGTTTCAGCCGGAACTCAGGCGTGCATTGGAATATCTGGGGAGAAGCAAGCTTGTAGCCAAGTCCATTGTTGAAATAAAGGATGAAGAGGTAAAGGACCGGATAGACGAAATAGTTAGCGCGGCGGCTTCGCTGTCTCGGCAAAAAATCGGAGCGCTTATAATACTTGAAAGGGAAACCGGGATAAACGACGTTATAGAAACCGGTACAAAAATTGAGGCTCTAATTTCTAGCAGCCTTCTGATAAACATATTTTTTCCAAACAGCCCTCTTCATGATGGAGCGGTCATAATAAGGGAAGACCGCATAATGGCTGCTGGCTGCTTTTTGCCTTTGTCTGAAAATTCAAGCCTGAGCAAGGAACTCGGCACCAGGCACCGGGCGGGTTTGGGAATTACAGAAACAACCGATGCGGTTGTTATAATTGTTTCAGAGGAAACCGGAGCTATTTCAGTTGCAAGGGAAGGCAAGCTTTCGAGATTTTTGGATACCGACACGCTTTCGGGGCTCTTGCGGGAATTGTATAAAAGCGATGACAATCTTAGTCTTATAAAGCTGAAATGGAGGACTAAAGATGAGTAAATTTCTGAAGGGCTTCTGGAACTATACAAATCTTTCAAACAATACGACACTTAAAATAGTTTCAGTTGTGTTTTCGATAATGTTCTGGTTCTATGTGATGGGAGATATCAATCCGGAACTGACAACCGCAATTGAAAACGTGGAAGTAGAGTTGTTGAATATGGAAGAATTGGCGCAATCGGGTCTTGTGGTGATAGGACAGAAGGACTACGCAGTAAACATTGAGATAAGAGGCAGAAGAAATGATGTTTATATGGTTGCATCCGAAGATGTGAAAATAAGTGCGGATGTCATGGGTTTCAAAGCGGGAATGAACAGTGTGCCGCTTGACATATCAGTCCCATCGTCGGTTGACCTTGTGGATTTTACCCCCAAACAAATAAAGATTGAGCTCGACAGGGTTGTCCAAAAGCAAAAGCCGGTTGAAATAATAAGGTCCAACACCCATCTTGAAGGTTTTATGACTAAGCCTCCGAAAGTTGAAACAGAAGAGGTGCTCGTCGCCGGACCTGAATCGTTCGTAAACAATGTAGAAAAGGTTATCGGGGAGATAGATGTTGGCGGTCTAACAGAACCGGTTTCACAGAATGTTCCCTTGAGGGCGGTGGACGAGGAAGGCAATGAGGTTGCCGGAGTGTCGATAGGTCAAGCGTATACGAAAGTGTATTTGCCTGTTTATCGGTTTGAGAGTTTTCCAATAGTTGCTGATATAATTGGCCAAGTTGATGAAAACCATAGGGTGGTATCGGTTTCAGTTATTCCCGAGTCAATCCAGGTTCAGGGCGACTCTAAAGCCATAGAACTTGAAGAGTCTATAATGACAGAGACAATCGATGTATCAGGTCTTACTGAATCCTTTGAATTCGATGTTCCAGTAATAATACCAGATTCGCTTTCGGCTTCATACATGAGAGGACCGGTAAAAGTCAATGTGGAAATTGAACAGCTAAGGACAAAAGAGATAATAATAAGTTCTGATTCCATAATGATAGAAAATCTTGAGACCGGGTTGGCAACGAATTTGCCGGAATTGGACAGGGATATAATTGTCAGGATAAGCGATCTGGAAAGCGTCATTGAGAACTTGAATTCTTCACAAATCAATCTTTTTGTAGACTTGGAAGGTTTGGACAAGGGTATTCATGAGCTTGAAATATTAGAGGAAGAAAATGAATTCATGGGTTTTGAGATAATACCGGAAACCATCGAGATTGAAATATCCGAAGAGCCGAAAAACGACGATGAAGAATAATCGTTTTGGTTTTATAAGCTTGAGAGGTGCTTGAAATGAAAAAAGAAATGGAAGTAATAATTGATTCCACTCATGATGCGATGATTGCAGTCGATAAATCGGGAATCATCACATTGTTCAACAAGGCTGCCCAGAGGCTGACCAAAATTGATTATGAGGATGCCATAGAAAAGCATGTCGAGGGAGTCATACTAAATACCAGGCTTCCCTATATTTTGAAAACCGGAAAATCGGAGCTTAACAGAAAACAGCCCCTAGGGGAGATAAACATAATAACAAACCGCATGCCTGTAAAAAATGAAAACGGTGAAATCATAGGTGCCGTTGCAGTCTTCAGGGACATAACAGAGGTCCTCGAGCTTGGCTCGCAGGTGACGTCATTGAAGGAAATGACCAGCATGTTCAAGGGTATTTTCGATTCCACCCATGATGCCATATCCGTTGTCGACCAGGATGGTTATGGAGTTTTGGTAAACAGGGCATACACTAAGGTGACCGGACTTACGAGTGCGGACGTCATGGGAAAGCATTGCACAATCGACATAGCCGAGGGCGAGAGCATCCATTTGAAAGTGTTGGAAACGGGCAAACCCATAATGGGCGAAAGGATGCTTGTGGGACCCAACAGAAGGGAAGTGGTGGTTGACGCAGCCCCCATAATAATAAACAGCCAACTCAAAGGAAGCGTAGCCGTAATTCACGATTTTACTGAAATCAAGCGGCTCACAAACGAACTTGACCAGGCCAAAAGCATAATCCGCAAGCTTGAGGCCAAGTATACGTTTGAAGATATAATCGGAGAGCATACAAGAATAAAAGATGCGATAAGCAAGGCTAAAATTGCTGCCGCAACTCCAGCAACCGTAATACTGCGGGGAGAGAGCGGCACGGGGAAAGAACTTTTTGCGCACGCCATACACAACGCGAGCGACAGGAAATACTCCCAATTCGTCAAAGTGAATTGCGCATCCATCAATGAAAATCTGCTGGAAAGCGAATTGTTCGGGTATGAGGAAGGCGCATTCACCGGGGCGGCCAAAGGCGGAAGAATCGGCCTTTTCGAGAGGGGAAATGGTGGAACAATCTTCCTTGATGAAATTGGGGAAATCAGTATGGGCACCCAGGTCAAGATTTTGAGAGTGCTCCAGGAAAAGGAAATAATCAGGGTGGGCGGGAACAAATCAATAGCGATCGATGTCAGAATTCTTGCTGCAACCAACAAGAATTTGGAAAAAGCCGTCGCCAAGGGACAATTTAGGGAAGATCTTTATTACAGGCTTAATGTTATACCTGTAGTAATTCCTCCTTTGAGAGAACGTAAAAGCGATATCCGCAAGCTTGTCAAGAATTTCATGCGGAAATTCAATCAGGAATACGGACGACTCGCCATGGATATTTCTCCGGAAGCGCTTGAAATACTCGAATTGTATGACTGGCCCGGCAACATTAGGGAATTGGAAAATGTAATCGGCCGCGCCATGATAAGCATGGTTTCCAACGAAAGCATAATCAAGTCCTATCATCTTCCGCAATTGATTGAGGAAGCGGTGCATTCGAAGGTTGCGCTTTTGAAAGAACAGCCTTCTGAAATCGTGAAAATGGAAAAATTGAGCGACAGGATGAATGCGTTCGAAAGAAACTATATATTGAGAATTTTGGAGATAAATGAAGGAAACAGAAAGAAGACAGCTGGAGATTTGGGGATTTCACTAAGAAGTCTTTATTACAAGCTAGAAAAATATGGATTGCATCAGGTGCAGGAAATTGCAAAATAAATAGGCAGTGCAATATTTTGCACTGCAAAATATTGCACCCAAGGTGCATTTTTGAATGACAACAAACCCGACGAAGAGCTGAAAGGGTTGAAAATGAAGGATTCTGAAAAGAATCTTTCATTTATTTTTTTTGGCATAATAATTGCAACTATTAAATTGTGGACTTATTACAGACAGGGAGGAAATACAATGACTCGAAAATATGTACTTACAATCAACCCCGGTTCAACATCGACAAAAGTGGCTCTTTTCGAAAATGAAGAGAATATAAAGCAGAATAATCTCAGCCATTCACCGGAAGAGATAGGAAGATTTGAAACAATAGCAGACCAGTACCAATACAGGAAATCAATAATACTTGATTGGCTCGAATCTGAAAATGTGAAGACTGAAGAGTTGAAAGCGGTTGTAGGAAGAGGAGGTCCCCTGAAATCCATGCCGAGCGGCACATACAAGGTTACACCGGCAATGGTTGAGGACTTGAAGATAGGAATACAGGCACAGCATGCTTCGAATCTGGGAGGAATAATTTCAAAGTCGATTGCGGACGAGGAGGGAATAGAAGCCTTTATAGTCGATCCGGTATCGGTCGATGAGTTTGATGAAATCGCGAGGGTTTCCGGAATACCTGAAATAGAAAGGAAATCGCTTGTACATGCCTTGAACATTAAAGCTGTTGCCTACATACTGGCAAAGGAAAAAGGCGTTGACCTTGAGGACCTTAACCTGATTGTGGCGCATTTAGGCGGGGGAATATCCGTTGTTCCAATAAGGAAAAACAGAATAATTGACGCAAACAATGCCAATGACATGGGACCTTTTTCTCCTGAGCGCGCGGCAGGTCTGCCTGCAGGAGGTTTGGCAAAGATGTGCTTCACGGGAGAGTACACATATGAAGAATTGAAGAAGAAGCTTGTCGGAAAGGGCGGGCTTGTAGCTTATCTTGCAACCAACGACGCCAGAGAAGTGGAGAAAATGATACTTTCCGGAGACGAGAAGGCAAAGTTGGTTTTCGAGGCTATGGGATATCAGATATCCAAAGAAATAGGGGCTTCGGCAGCAGTTCTCGGAGGGAAAGTCGACTATGTCGTGCTCACAGGCGGTTTGGCTCATTCAAAGAGGCTTACTGCATATATAGAGGAACATGTCGGATTTGTGGCTCCTGTTGTAGTCAAGCCCGGAGAGGACGAGATGTGGGCCCTCAACCAGGGATATCTTAGAGTTCTGTCGGGCGAAGCAGTAAAAATATATGAGGACGAGGTGGAATAAATGATAAGAAGCTTTGACGAGGTTTTGAAAATCGCGGCCGAGAGAGGGCCTAAGACAATTGCAGTTGCATGTGCGGAGGATGCTGAAGTATTGGCGGCTATCGAAACAGCCAGGGAAAAGGGGATAGCAAAAGCAATACTCGTGGGAAACGGTGAAAAAATACAATCGCTTTGTTCTGACAAAGGCATCTCACTTGAAGAATATGAAGTGATTGACATAAAAGACATGGCTGAGGCTTCCCTAAAGGCGGTAGAACTTGTTTCTTCGGGAAAAGCGGATATTTTGATGAAGGGACTTGTGGACACATCAATCCTCCTCAAGGCTGTATTGAATAAAGAAGTCGGACTTAGAACCGGGAGTGTTTTGAGCCACGTTGCGGTTTTTGACATAAAGGGATATGACCGCTTGTTTTTCATTACCGATGCGGCAATGGGAATTGCGCCGGACCTTGAAGGGAAGAAGAAAATATTGCAAAATGCGGTAAAAGCCGCACAGGCTTTGGATATTGAAGTGCCAAAGGTGGCTGTAGTGTGTGCAAAGGAAAAGGTGAATCCCAAAATGCCTTGCACACTAGATGCCGAGGAGCTTCAAAAAATGAATGAATCAGGAGAAATAAGCGGATGCATTGTTGGAGGGCCTTTTGCGCTTGACAATGCCGTTTCGAAAAAAGCCGCCCAGCACAAAGGCGTGACATACCCGGGAGCGGGAGAAGCGGACATTCTTCTTGTCCCGAACATAGAGTCCGGAAACATACTTTACAAGGCCTTGGTTTTCTTTGCGGAAACAAAGAATGCCGGAATACTTGTAGGAACAAAGGCGCCGGTTGTTTTGACATCCAGAGCGGACAGCGATGAAACCAAATTGAATTCGATAGCTATGGGCGTCCTTTTGGCGGCCAAGGGGAATCTTTAGGAAGGTGGTTGGAAATATGACGGATGCTAAAAGAGTATTGGCAATAAACCCGGGATCGACATCAACTAAAATAGCGGTTTTCGACGGCGAAAAGCCCATATTTGAAACGACACTGAGACATCCTGCGGAAGAAATCAACAAATATGAAAAAATCTACGATCAATATGAATTCAGAAAATCTGTAATATTGGATACATTGAATGAAAACGAAATCAACCTGACCAAACTTGCTGCCGTTGTAGGAAGGGGAGGATTGCTAAAACCCATACAGGGCGGGACATATGGCGTTTCGAAAAGAATGCTTGAGGATTTGAAGGTCGGAGTTCTTGGAGAGCATGCCTCGAATTTGGGCGGCATACTTGCAAATGAAATTGCATCCGGTCTGAACATACCATCATTCATAGTGGATCCTGTCGTTGTTGACGAGATGAACGATGTTGCCAGGATATCCGGAATTCCCGAGCTTGAGAGAAAAAGCATTTTCCATGCCCTCAATCAAAAAGCTGTAGCAAGAAGGGCCGCAAAGGATTTGGAAAAGCCGTACGAATCCATAAACCTTATTGTCGCCCACATGGGTGGAGGGGTTTCTGTCGGGGCCCATTCCAAAGGAAGAGTGATAGACGTCAACAACGCGCTTGACGGAGAAGGACCGTTTTCTCCTGAGCGGGCAGGGGGCCTTCCTGTCGGGGGACTTGTCAAGATGTGCTATTCGGGAGAATATACTCATGCTCAGATAAAGAAAAAACTGAAAGGCATGGGAGGTCTTGTGGCCTATCTTGGAACCAATGACGGCCGCGAAGTCGGAAAGATGATTGAAGACGGAAACAAGAAGGCGGAATTGATATATAAAGCCATGGCTTATCAGGTCGCAAAGGAAATTGGGGCCTGCGGAGCGGTTTTGAAGGGTCATGTAGATGCTGTTGTATTGACAGGCGGATTGGCCTTTGACAAAACTTTGATAGGTTGGATCAGAGAAAAAATCGATTTCCTGGGCAATGTGTTTGTTTATCCCGGAGAGGATGAGATGTCTGCACTTGCACAAGGAGCTCTTAGAGTTCTTGAGGGCGACGAGCAGGCGCGCGAATACCTCTCATAATTAAGCAGAAGAGAACAAGTCTGGAGAAAACTTATGCAAACCCCCATGTTTGAAAATAAAGGTTTTTTCCATGACTTGTGCTTCTAATAAGAAAGGTGATTGAATGTTGAAGGATAAGCGAATTAGAATAATAATCGGTCACTATGGAAGCGGCAAAACCGAATTTGCTGTCAATTATGCCGTCAAACTGGCTGAAATGGGCAAAAAATCTGCGATTGCAGACCTTGACATAGTAAACCCTTATTTCAGGTCTAGGGAAAAACATGACGAATTAACGGAAAAGGGAGTATGGGTAATGTCAAATTCATTGGGCGGAAAGTCCGCTCTTGACCTGCCTGCAATCAGTGCCAGTGTTGCCGCACCGCTTCAAAACAAGGAATATGATGTTGTCCTCGATGTCGGGGGAGATGCAGCAGGAGCAAGGGTTTTGGCAAGATACAAAGAGTATTTCAAGGAAGGTGAATACGATATGTTCTGCATATTGAATGCCAACAGGGAGCAGACAAAGACCGTTGAGGGCGCAATAAGGCATATCGATTCCATAGAGAGCGTTACGGGAACAAAAGTCACCGGTCTCGTAAACAATACCCATATGCTGAGAGAAACAACAGTTGAGGATGTTATGCGGGGTCAGGAGCTTTCAAAAAGAGTTTCGGAAGAATTAGGCATTCCCATAAAGTATGTCAGTACGCTGGAAAACGTTGCCCGACTGCTTCCAGAAAAAATGGATGGGGAAATATTCCCAATCAAATTGTACATGAGAGAAATTTGGATGTAATTTTTCGGGACTCGACAAACCATATAATTTGAGGAGGGGTGAAAGAATGGCAAAAGCAAAAGGAAAAGTCACATTCGAAGAAGCAAGATGCAAAGGTTGTGGGCTTTGTGTTACTGCTTGTCCCGTTGGAATCGTAAAACTTGATACAAGTAGAATCAACGTAAAAGGACATCATCCGGCAACTGTTGATGAAATGGACAAGTGCATAGGATGTGCCAATTGCGCTACCATGTGTCCTGACGTAGTGATTTCAGTAGAAAGAGAATAAAAATAAGGAGGGATAAAAACCTATGGCTAAAGTTTTGATGAAAGGAAATGAAGCAGTGGGAGCCGCCGCAATAAAAGCTGGCTGCAAATACTTTTTCGGATATCCAATAACACCACAGAATGAAGTGCCCGAATACATGTCAAAAGAGCTTCCTAAAATAGGCGGATGTTTTGTGCAGGCGGAAAGTGAAGTGGCGGCGATAAACATGGTTTACGGCGCCGCAGGCGCAGGCGTTAGAGTAATGACATCTTCATCGTCTCCAGGAATCGCACTTAAGCAGGAAGGCATTTCCTATATAGCGGGAGCCGAACTTCCATGCGTAATTGTCAACATGATGAGGGGCGGGCCCGGACTGGGCAGCATTCAATCATCCCAGTCGGACTACTTCCAAGCAACAAGGGGCGGCGGAAATGGAGACTACAGAACTCTTGTTTATGCTCCTGCAAATGTACAGGAATTGGTAGATTACACAATAAAGGCTTTTGATGTGGCCGACTATTACAGAAACCCAGTATTGGTTGTCGGAGATGGAATGATAGGTCAAATGATGGAGCCTATCGAGTTTAAGGAAACCGAAAAAACGGACTTGCCCGAAAAAGACTGGGCAACAACTGGAACAAAGGAAGAAAGAAAGCCTAACATAATAAATTCGCTGAGACTTCAAGCACCCGAACTTGAAGCATTGAATCAAAAGCTAGAAGCAAAGTACAATGAAATGGAAGAAAAAGAAGTTAGGTACGAATCGTATAAACTTGAAGATGCAGAAATAGTTTTCGTTGCCTATGGCACTGTTTCAAGAATCACAAAAAATGCTATAGATATTCTTGAAGAAGAAGGCATAAAAGCCGGCCTTATAAGACCGATAACGCTTTGGCCTTTCCCCAATAAGGCATTTGCAGAAATTCCCGCTACGGCTAAGGCTCTCATGAGCGTTGAAATGAGCCAGGGTGGACAAATGATTGATGATGTCAAGATTGCAAACGAAGGAAGATTGCCAATCGGATTCTATGGAAGAAGCGGTGGAATGGTGCCTGCACCACAGGCTATAGTTGAAGCCGCAAAAGAATTGCTAGGGGGTGTCAAATAATGGCTGTTGTTTTCAATAAGACTAAAGGACTTACAGATAAGGAATTCCATTACTGCCCCGGCTGTACCCATGGGATTATCCATCGAATAACGGCTGAAGTATTGGAAGAACTGGGTGTTCTGGGAGATACGATTGGAGTTGCTCCGGTAGGTTGCTCAGTTTTGGCTTACGATTATTTCAATTGCGACATGAATGAAGCTGCGCATGGACGTGCTCCTGCAGTTGCTACCGGAATAAAGAGAGCTCTTCCCGACAAAGTCGTATTCACTTATCAGGGAGATGGGGATTTGGCTTCCATAGGAGCGGCTGAAGTTGTTCATGCAGCCCACAGGGGAGAAAAAATAACCACAATATTTGTAAATAATGCAATATATGGAATGACCGGAGGACAGATGGCTCCTACCACTCTCGTAGGGCAAAAGGCTACAACTGCTCCCTACGGAAGAGATGAATCCCTTTGCGGACAACCGCTTAAGGTTTCCGAGATGCTTGCTACAATTCATGGCGCCGCTTTTGTCGAGCGGGTTGCTGTAGATACGCCTGCAAATGTAAAGAAAGCAAAAAAAGCCATAAAAAAAGCTTTCGAATGTCAACTCGAGGGAAAAGGATACGCAATCGTAGAGGTGCTTTCAACTTGTCCGACAAACTGGGGTATGACTCCTGTTGACGCAATTTCATGGCTCCAGGAAAATATGATGCCTTATTATCCAATGGGCAACTTGAAAAATCCGTGGGAGGTGAAATAGCATGATGAATGAAAAAGTCGTTTGCGCAGGATTCGGCGGACAAGGCGTAATGTCCATGGGCAAGCTATTGACTTATGCGGGAATGATTGAAGACAAGCAAGTTTCATGGTTGCCTTCATACGGTCCTGAAATGCGTGGTGGAACAGCAAACTGCGCCGTGATGGTATCGGATACCCTTATAGGTTCACCGATTATCGAAAAAGACGCAACTACAGTAATAGCAATGAACCTTCCGTCACTAATCAAATTCGAAGATGAATTGGTTCCGGGCGGAAAGCTTTTCATAAACAGTTCATTGATTGATAGAAAAGCGAAAAGGGACGATATAGACGTATATTATGTTCCCGCAAATGAAATAGCTGTCTCTCTGGGGACAGGCAAAGCCGCCAACATGGTAATGCTTGGAGCATATCTCGAAGTTACAAAAACTGTAAAGAGTGAAACGGTTATCGAAGCGTTCAAAAAGGTTTTCGGACCAACCAAAGCCCATTTGGTTCCACTTAATGAAAACGCGCTCATAAAGGGAGCCGAAGCTGTAAAATAATTTCGAAAACCCTGATTGCCCGAAGGGCAATCAGGGTTTTTTATTAAACAAATAAAACGCAATGCGTTTTGGTTCTCATATATGCAGTTTAGAAGCAATATCGGGCACTTTACAATTAATTCCTAAAATACTTATAAAAGAGTTATAAAATGATGGTGTGATAGAAATGATAATTGGGTATTAAAAGGACAAGGTGCGCAAATGGAATTCAAAGAATACATAGAGCTTATGAAAAGAAGATTGATGAACAATTTTGATTTGACCGTACCCTATGAGCATGAAGGATACAGCATAGACATGTTTGCCGAATCCCATATACGTACGGAACGTTATTTTGCCATGAAGAAAATGAAAGTTTACGGAATGGAAAATGACGAGTTTTGCTTTGTGAAATATTTTGACATGCTCACCGAGGATATAGTTGATGCATACATAGAAATGCTGACGGGATCCATAGATGATATGGTGAAATTGAGAGATGAGCATATGTCGACTACAATTACCGGTGTAATCGTAACTGATTCCATAGACGACAAAAATTTGGAAAACCGAATAAAAAGATTCAGATATCAAAAGAGCTATCTTTTTGGAATCAAGGGGTGGGTTGACGTGCGCATAATAATGGTTGACCTCAAAGACGAACGCGTTTTGGCATCCAAAAAAGCCGTTAAGGTCGAAAATTTCTATCGGCCTTAAAATATAATTCAAAAGGAGGATTTATATGAACTCATTAGTATTGGTGTTGGCCTCTATCGTAATTTTTGTTATTGCATATGTTACATATGGTAGATGGCTGGCAAAAGAATGGGGTGTTGACCCTTCAAGGGAAACACCGGCGCATTACATGGAAGACGGCGTGGACTACGTTCCGGCAAAAGCTCCGGTTCTTCTGGGCCATCACTTTGCGTCAATAGCAGGTGCTGGACCTATAGTAGGACCTATAGCGGCAGCGTCTTTCGGTTGGATTCCGGTAATGCTTTGGATCGTTATCGGAGGTATTTTCTTCGGTGGAGTCCATGACTTCGGAGCTCTTTTCTCATCCATAAGAAATGACGGTAAATCAGTTGGACAAGTTATCGAAGCCAATATCGGAAGAACAGAAAAAAGGCTGTTTGCTGTATTTTCCTGGTTGGCGCTTGTTCTCGTTATCGCAGCGTTTGTAAACATCGTAGCAAACACTTTCGTTGCATCGCCAGAAGCGGCAATGGCATCGATGCTCTTCATAGCATTGGCCATTGGGTTCGGATTCCTGGTTTACAGAAAAGGCGCTTCATTGGCAGTTGGAAGTGTAATCGGTGTTGGACTCCTGGTAGTTTGTATATGGCTTGGAATGAGCTTCCCGCTTGTTCTTTCAAAAACAACTTGGATTTTCTTCCTTCTCGTTTACATCTTCATCGCTTCAGTTACACCGGTTTGGATTCTCTTGCAACCGCGTGACTACCTGAACTCATTCTTGCTTTACGCTATGATAATCGGAGCCGTTCTAGGACTCATATTCTATGCGCCAAGCATGCAGCTTACACCTTTTGCAGGATTCAATGTAGGCGGAAACTATCTATTCCCGATGCTCTTTATCACAATCGCCTGCGGAGCTATTTCAGGATTCCACAGTTTGGTTGGCTCGGGAACCACTTCCAAGCAGATTTCAAATGAGAAAGACGCAATGCTCATCGGCTACGGCGGAATGCTCATAGAGTGTGTTTTGGCTGTAATAGCTCTCATAACAGCAGGATACATCTCAGGCGGCAAATTGGCTGAATTGTCAGGGGCAGGCGGACCTATCAACGTGTTCTCAGAGGGAATCGGAACCTTCATGACAAAAATTGGAATTCCCTTCTCTGTTGGTAAACCTTTCGCAGCGCTTGCAATTTCGGCGTTTGCGCTTACTTCACTTGACACTGCAACAAGACTTGGACGTTTCATACTCCAAGAGTTCTTCGAGGACGATACAAAGGAAGTCCAAAGCGTAATAGTTACAAACAGATTTGTTGCAACAACAATAACAGTTGCAGCCGGTGGAGCGTTGGCTCTCGTAGGTTGGACAAAAGTATGGCCTCTCTTCGGGTCTTCAAACCAATTGCTCGCAGGTCTTGCGCTTCTTGCACTTGCAGCTTATCTGAAGAACCAAGGCAAGAAAATTGGCATGATAGTTGCTCCAATGATATTCATGTTCGCGGCTACACTTTCTGCAATAGCACTATTGATACAAGCAAACCTGGCAGCAGGAAACATGCTTCTTGTTGGTTTTGCAATAGCTCTCTTCATATTGGCTATTGTGCTTGTTGCAAGATCTTACAAGGTCCTTACAGGCAACGGAAAAATCAAAGAATAGTAACTCTGACTGAAAGGATGCCGCAAAAGCGGCATCCTTTTTTTATTTGGTCCTTTGTTTCTGTTTTGTCATTGAGGGGAAGACGGCGGTATGATAAAATAAAACAGATGGATTTCAAATACGGGCCATCTTTTATTTTATAAATAAAGAACAACAAACATAGAATGCGGAGGACAATATGGGACGTTTTTTTGGTACTGACGGAGTCAGAGGAATAGCCAATGTAGAGCTTACAAATGATCTTGCATACAAGCTTGGCAGATATGGGGCCCATGTTTTGACTGATGGAAGAAAACATATAAAAATATTGATAGGAAAGGATACAAGGATATCCGGAGACATGCTCGAGGCCTCCCTTGCGGCAGGCATCATGTCGATGGGAGGGGATGTATTATCTGTTGGAGTAGTGCCGACGCCGGCCGTTGCGTTTTTGACAAAAAAACTTAAGGCGGATGCAGGGGTCGTCATTTCAGCATCTCACAATCCCGCAGAATATAATGGAATAAAATTTTTCAACAAAAGCGGATACAAGCTGGCGGATGAAATAGAAGACAAAATAGAAAAATACATACTTGGAGGACTCGAAGCGGAATCAATAATAGACGGAGACCATGTAGGGACATGGAAAACAATGCCTCAGGCCTATAAGCTTTATTGCAACCATTTGATAGAAAATATAGATACGGATTTTTTCGGGATGAAGGTGGCAATAGACTGTGCGAACGGAGCCGCGACAACCACTGCCGCCTATGCGCTTTCAAAATTGAATGCCGAGGTTTCGGCTCTTTGCTGCCAACCCGACGGCCACAACATAAACAAGGGCTGCGGGTCAACCCATGTCGGGCTTGTGCAGAATCTCGTTAAGTCCGGCGATTACGCGATTGGATTGGCATTTGACGGCGACGCCGACAGGCTTATTGCTGTCGATGAAACAGGCTGCGTAGTGGATGGAGACAAAATAATGGCGATTTGCGCCGATTATCTAAAAGAAATTGGAGAGCTGAAAAAAGACACTCTTGTAACTACAGTCATGAGCAATATGGGGCTTTTTGAATCGCTTGGCTCAAAAGGCATAAAAACCGAAAAAACAAGGGTTGGAGACCGGTATGTGCTGGAAAAAATGCTTGCAGAAGGATATAACTTTGGAGGCGAGCAATCGGGCCATCTCATATTCTTGGACCACAACACCACCGGCGACGGACTTTTGTCCGCCCTTATGCTGATGAAAGTGATGAAAAAGCGAGGCAAAAGGCTTTCCGAGCTAAAAGGCATAATGGAGACATTTCCGCAGGTTCTTTTAAATGCCAAAGTCGACAATGACAAAAAACACGATTATATGGAAGACGAAGAAATAAGGCAATCGATAAAAGAAATGGAGAAGTTTTTTAATGGCGAAGGAAGAGTGCTTGTAAGGGCATCGGGTACAGAGCCTCTTGTTCGCGTGATGATAGAAGGTAAAAATCAAAGCGTTTTAGAGGAAAAAGCCAAAGAACTGGCTGACCTGATAGAGAAACAGTTGGGATAGAAAAAAGTAGAAAGTAGAAACAAGGACTAAAAAGGGACAGACATTTTTGTGTCCATAATGACGATATAGTACATAAAGAATAGCAATTAACAAGTAGCAAGTAGTAAGTAGCAAGTGGAAACAAAAGATAAAACGGGAAAAGAAGTGTGAAGTGTAAGAAAGATGATGAGCATTTTGAAGTCGAATTTGGTTTGCTTTTATTGTTTAGATCTTTTGTCTTATTAGTATTAAGCCTTTTCTGATATCTGACAACTGTCTGCTGACAACTATTTGAAAGGTTGTGATAAATGGCATAACAAAATACAAACGGAACAAGCGCCTGAGCTCACTGAGCTGACGAGGACGGGGTTTATCGAAAATTCGGCGGATGCCCCGCGGCCGGTCCACGGCCGAAAAGACTGTACAAAGTCCGGAAGCGATTTCGGCAACAAAGCGGTCGGGTGGAACCATGACAGATGGTTTGAAAAAATAAAAAAATTGGAGGATTTCATCATGTGTGGAATCGTAGGATATATAGGTGATAAAAAGGCTGCGCCGATAATTGTCGAAGGGCTTGCCAAGCTTGAGTACAGAGGATACGACTCGTCGGGGATAGCAGTCTACAACAATGGAAGTCTCGAAGTTCGCAAGTTTGCCGGACGACTTTCAGTTTTACAGGAAAAAATCAAGGACGAGGATTTTTCGGGTTCAATAGGAATGGGACATACCAGGTGGGCTACCCACGGGGCTCCGAGCGATTTCAATGCACACCCGCATACAAGCACCAACGGAAACATAGCTGTAATACACAACGGCATAATAGAGAATTACATGAAACTCAAGGATTGGCTCATAAAAGAGGTTGGAGTAGTGTTCAAGTCCGAAACGGACACAGAGGTCATATCCCATCTCATCGAATATTTTTATGAAGGGGATTTGGTTGAAGCGGTATATAAGGCTGTAGGTAAAATGCAGGGGGCATACGCGATAGTGGTTGTCTGCAGAAACGAACCGGACAAGCTTGTGGCGGTCAGAAAAGACAGCCCCCTCATAGTCGGTAAGGGAGTAGGCGAGAACTTCCTTGCTTCTGACATACCCGCCCTCCTTAAGCACACACGAGACATGTACATCATAGAGAACAACGAATTTGTCGTGCTTACAAAAAATGAAGTCAAGATTTACAGCAGACTGTTGCAGGAGCAGGACAGGGACATATTCAAGGTTACTTGGGATGTCGAGTCTGCTGAAAAAGAAGGCTATCCGCATTTCATGCTCAAGGAGATTCACGAGCAGCCCAAAGGACTCTATGAAACGCTCCACAGGAGGCTCGAGAAGGATGATTCGATAACTCTCGACGGCATAAGCCTAACGAAAGAAGACCTTGAAAAGATTAATAAAATATACATCGTAGCATGCGGAACGGCATATCATGCGGGTCTTGTGGGAAGGTTCGCTATAGAAAAATTCGCGGGCATACCTGTGGAAGTGGACATAGCGTCGGAATTCAGATACAGGGATCCATTTGTCGACGAAAAGACGCTCTTCATTGCAGTAAGCCAGTCGGGAGAGACAATAGACACACTGGCCGCGCTTCGCGAAGCAAAGCGGAAGGGAGCAAGAATACTCTCCGTTGTAAATGTAGTAGGAAGCTCAGTTTCACGCGAATCCGACGATGTTTTCTATACATGGGCGGGGCCCGAGATTGCAGTGGCATCGACAAAGGCCTACACAACCCAGCTAATGAGCATGTATCTGATTGCCCTCCATATGGCGAGAGTCAAAGGCGTAATGGACGATGACAGATACAAGGAAGTAATGGGAGAGCTAAAAGCAATTCCCGAGAAGGTTCGTCAAGTGCTGAGAGATGATAAAAAATTCCAAAAGCTGGCTGATGAGCAATTCAACAACGAGAGCGTTTTCTTCATGGGGAGAAGCGTAGATGTCGATGTCGCATACGAGGGCTCGCTAAAGCTCAAGGAAATATCATACATCAACTCATTTGCTATTCCTGCAGGGGAGCTTAAGCATGGAACAATAGCCCTGATGCAGGAAGGAACCCTTGTATTTGCACTTGCAAATCAAGACAAGCTCTTTGAGAAGATGATATCGAACATAAAGGAAGTAAAGGCAAGAGGGGCATATGTCGTTGCAGTCGCAAAAGAGGGAAACAAGGAAATCGAAAAGGTGGCCGACAAGGTTGTCTTCATACCTGACGGAATGGATGAATTGACTCCTTTGCTTTCGGTCGTTCCGCTCCAGCTTTTCGCCTACTACGTTTCCGTAGCCCGTGGAAACGACGTGGACAAGCCCAGAAACCTTGCAAAATCAGTAACCGTAGAATAGTCGAATGAACCAAAAAAGTCATATGGCTTTTTTGGTTCATTTTTGCTGAAGGAGGGTGGAAATGTGATTTACAGAAAGGGCAATTTCTGCTTGAACAGTGATTTTGACATCAGAGTGGTAAGGCAGGAGGAAAACGACACGGATTTGTTCATTCCAATCGGGAATCGCACATTGAACCTGTGTGTTGGAAAACTTGTGAATCCTCCGGTTTCAAGGCTTCAATTCCCAAACGTGAGAAACCTATTGATTCGCTTTTGTGCGGACGAAGAAAGCCATGCATGCACTGTGCACCTGCTCAGAAGCATAGATCTCTATTCTTCCCTGATGAATTTTGAAATCGATTACAAGGACAGATGCATCGAATTGAATGAAACACAATACTATGCTGAAATGAGTATCGTTGCGAAATAGATTTTCATTTGCAAATACAATTTTATTGACAGTGTTTTTGATATGTTAAAAGCGATTATTTATAAATAGCGGCATGAAGATTTTCTCCATGCCGCTACTTAATGCTTTGATGGTGATTTGTTTGCTCCTAAAAATTTTTCGAATTAATATTCCAATTATTATATATGCTTATTCTCTATAAAAAGACTGTATAACGTACTTGTTATTGCTTTTCGTTATCGTCAATACCTCGCGAGTTTCATTTCTTGATATGCTATATAATTTAATAATCCCTTCTTTAACATTTCCTTCTGTACAATTAAAAATCCCTGCACCAAAATCACTGGTGAAATTATAATAAGCATCTGTACTTTCCAGATATAGGACTTTGTCAAAGCCAACACCCGTTAACTCATTTAAATTTATTTCTGTATACTCAGAGAACATATCTTGCACAACTTCACTATTGTATCGATGTATTGGAACAGGCATATCTTCAAAGGTAGCATCATCGCCAAAAGGCCAAAATTCATGACTTTTCAGTTCATAGAATTCAGGTAGTTCCTTAGGGATTTCTCCCTTAGGAAAATAACTTAGAAATTCAGGCAAATTAATATCTCTTACATCTTCATAGTAAGAAGTAAAAAAGCAACTTACTGGATTAACTTCAGTCAATTCACCATGAGTAAAAATTGGCTGTAACAAATAATTGATTTCTTCAATCTGTTCATCTGTCAATGCACCCTCATTCTTATAGATACCATCCCATATACCATACCAATGTTCAGATAAGTTATCATTGGTCATATCATACTCAAAAGCCGATACCTCATCTTCTGCTTCATCCTTCACTTCATTTTCACTATTCGTATTTGATGCATTGCAACCTACTATTAAAATCACAAAACATATGAAAAACATTATTGTTGTTACTTTTCTCATCATATTCACCCCTTTTGTCTGCCTTTTACAACAAGTGATCTTGATTTTATAATGGACGAAGAAAATTCGACACAAATTATTCGACAGATAATGAATCTGATATACTCAAACAAAGGAAAGAAAGGATGTCATTATCATGTCGAGGAAAAGAAGAAATTTTAGTCCAGAGTTTAAAGCCAAAATTGTCTTAGAAGCGATTCGTGGCGAAAAAGAGATCAACGAATTAGCTGCAGAACATCAAATTCAGCCTAATCTCATCCGTAATTGGAAAAAAGAATTTATTGCTAATGCTTCAAATGTCTTTGTTTCAAAATCTGATGAAAAAGCAAAAGAAGTCATGGAAGAACTCGAATCAGAAAATGATGAACTCGCAAAGAAACTGGGCCGATTAACTGTAGAAGTTGATTGGTTGAAAAAAAAATCTAAGGAAATTCTTGGGCCTGGCTACGAAAGTAAGTTTAGTAAGAAGCCTAAAGGGAAATAAAAAAGAGTGCATTTCCATAAAGGCAGCTGCCAATCTTCTTGGAATCAATCGAACAAGCATCTATTACAAAGGACGTCTTTTTTCTGACGAGGATCTTATGATTATGGATCATATGGACCACATGCATACCGACAATCCAACATGGGGATCTCGTCAATTGACATAGCAACTTAAAGAGCTTGGCTTTAAGATTGGCAGATATAAAGTAAAACGATTCATGAGAGAAATGAACATTGTTGCAATCTACCCAAAGCCGAATTTATCGAAGCAAGCAAAAGGTCACAAAATCTATCCGTATTTGCTCCGAAACAAGGAGATAACCGCGCCAAACCAAGCATGGAGCATAGATATCACGTATATTCGTTTGAAACATGGTTTCGTCTATCTGACAGCCATCATAGACTGGTACAGTCGACGTATCATTGCTTGGGACCTGGATGATACACTTGATACTGCTTCAGCTCTTCGGGCGGTTGAAAAAGGATTTAAAATTGCTAAACCAGAAATACTGAATTCGGATCAAGGGGCTCAATTCACAAGCAACGATTACACAAATTATTTAAAAGAGAACAATGTCAAAATCAGCATGGACGGCAAAAAACGATGGGCCGACAATATTATGGTTGAACGTTGGTTTCGCACCCTTAAATATGAAGAAGTCTATCTCGATGAGTATAAAAATATTAGGGATGCTAGAACCAAGATTGGTGCGTTTATTGATGTTTATAACAATGTAAGACATCACTCTGCTATTGGATACAGAACGCCTTCAAGTGTTTACTACAAGAATCTTCCCTTAGCAGCCTGATTAAATTACTTTATTGCATATATCGGATTCATTAAAGATTCTGAAATTCGTGTCTTGAAAATTAGACCACTATAATTCAATTTGAATCACTAACATTTATTTTGTACGCTTTTATCTAAAGTTCCGGCAGTTTACAATGTTATTTAACCTACCTATTTTTTGAAATTGCTCCCAATATAAATAATAACAGTATCAATCAGCGATATTAATACTATTGACCCCAAATAAATCATAATGCCTATTCCTTGACTAATACCGTCCGATTCAGTTGTGAACCACCAGATGCTTCCTAAACCTAAGATAACTACATTGACGATTATTGCATTTATAATTGCCGGAAATGGTTTTTGGCGTTTTTCGGATTATACCAAACAAATACAAGAGAACCGAAAAGAGATAATAATATCAGTCCCCAAAATACAACCAACTTTAAAACAGCCACGCCCTATATATACTAGAATACCATAATGTAACATATTTGTACGCTGGGACCCTTAAATCTCACACTGATCCCAGATAGTTTAGAAATAGGAGGATGACCTCAAGGCCAATTATTCAGAGAGGAAATTTGAAATAAAACTTTTGTTCTTTTTTCTGTAAAGCTTTTCGGATTTGAATGAAAAGAAGGATATGGTTATATATGGCACGAATACTATAATGAGCCATTGGTTTGACAGCAGCAGGAACTGCAATAAAAAACCTGGAGGCACAATTAATGAAAAACAAATCATTTGGACAATATATTTTAAAAATTATTTCAATAATGAGTTATAACCGATAACATGTTTGCTATTGGGCTATTTGCTGAGATTGATGAAATGCAATTTGAATTTAAAACGCAAAAAATCATAAATACAAGGCGGCGATGAAAATGTATGCAATTTTAAGTTGGACATTTCTAATTTTATCACCTGTTTCATTTGCAGGTATATTGTATATAACCTTCAAGAAGTCTAAAAGGAAGATAGTAACAAAATTATTTGAAGGTATATCTTTAGGAGCGATTGTTGCTTATGGGATGTGGTTTGTTAGTGCATATATTGGAATGAACTTTTATTGACAAAGATACTAAACTTGCATATCAAATATATTGTATTGAAAGATGAGGTGAAGTTAAAGTTGAGAAGCGCAAAAGTATTAAAATGGCTATTGGCAGTAGTCTTGGGAATTTGGTTTGTTGTATCAGTTTTCTTTTATTTTCAACATAGCATTCAAGTGGAATCTTACTCAATTGAAAAGTACATAGAATTCGAGAAATTCGGTGTTTTGGTTAAGAATATTGAGAAACGCAATTTTGAAGAAAATCGCATGCATTTTTCGGACAATTCTTATATTGCAAGACTTGATTTGCCATCAGGCATAATTAGTACAATATATAAAATCAATTATTTCTATAGCATCCCCTATCATATTGATAATGAAAAAATGAAATATGATATTAATTGTGAAGTTATATTTGACCAAAATGTTATTGACGCGGAAAGTGTAGGAGAGTTGGTTGGAGAAGAATTAAACATAGAACTTTTCAACAATACCTCAGGTTCATACATAAGACCTTCCGGACATTCACGAGAAATTTCTAGCGCCAAGAACATAATACATTGTTCGTATCGTGGAAACTGGTCGCAAAACAATATTGCAGGAGTTAAGATTATTAATGAAAATAACGGTGAAGAGCATGCGATTAAATTTGACAAACAGTTTTTGATTAATAAGTATAGTTTCTTTAATCCGGTGGTTCCTGAACGTAAAAAAAGATCCGATAATCTAATTTACGAATTTATATGGAATTACTACAAGCAAGACTCGCGGTTTAATATTGAAGGCAAATACGTTGAGGATTTTCCATGGGATAATCTAAAAAAGTACGAGGACTTTACTGTAGATAATTATGAATTTTCATATTTAGGACAGTATATGGGGGACGATCAAGTATTTGTTATGAAAGTTTTGGAAAACAATCCAGAAAATCTTCCGATGAAAGAACTTGAATTTCATATGGTATATAAAAATTTGAATTGGAAGATTATTGATGTGAAATAATTGGAGATAATGACATATGCATTTGTTGCAGTGATATGAAATATTGCGGAGAAATATAAGGAGTGAAGTCATGAAAAAATCTTATCAAAAAATTCTAGTGGCAATATCTGTTTTCCTTTTAGCAAGCACTATCATATTGGGAATATTATATATCGAAACAAAAAATAATCAGTCAACAATTAGAAATAAAATATATGACAGTGAATCGATAGAATCCAACTTATCGTATGTATTAAGGATGCAATTGCGTGTGGATTCATGGGCATTCGATAGAATCATTATGAATATTACTGATTCTCATCACAATATCAGTCAAGACGAAATTCATGGGTATATTGAAGGCTATAGGGAATTTATGGATCCCAATGCATTTGGAGTGATTGAAGGAATGATTTTGTGGGATGATACTTCATTAAGTGATCTGTTTTCTGAATTAAGGAAATCGATTATCTACGCAGAAGATATCTGGAACAATACGCCTGAATCCAGGAAGGGTGAAGTTGTTGAAGCATATATCAATCTTAGAGACCTTCTGGTCGAAAATAAAATGACTGATGCAGAAAATTCTTTGTGGTATTATATATTACGAGATGAAGACGAGTCAAAGAAAACACAAGTCATTAATGAAATTCAAACAAATATTGATATTCTTAAACAATTTGCAGATGAGTGGCATATCTTAACCGGTTCTGTAAATTAAATGTCAGTGATTCGAAATTAAATAGATACAAAGAACCGGCCCAAATAATTATTAAGATTGGTTCTTGAATGGAAAACAGTTATCAAAATCATATTATTTTCTTGTGAAACAGATTTCAAATTTCATTTTCAGATTATAAAAATACAATGTTCTTCATAATTATTATTCTAATCAATCAATAAAACTTAAAAATCCATAAGTTAATTTATGGTTAAATTTCGATTTACCAATTTTTCTAAAAACAACTTATCTATATAGTCAGAATTTACTCGGAACGGATTAAATTTTAGATTGTTTTTTGCATCATTGTATCTGATTTCACAATTTACTTCTTCATATATCTCTTTCATGTTATTTAATAAAACTTTGATTTCTTTAATTTCTTTAGTTTTTTCTTCTTCCGTTAATTTTTCTAATTTAAAAATTTTTGCTTGAATTCCTGAATAGAATAATGATAATTCATTATGAACTTCACTTCTATTATCATATGATTCAAGATTTTTTCCTAATAAAATATACTTCTTTATTAAATACTCATTTTCTAAATATCTATCTTCTCCCAATTCAACAAACTCTAATATTATATATGGAATTCCACCCCAAGTAACGCTTCTACTATTCAGTAGAGCATCTGTTCTATAATATTCTAATGCAATTATTTTAACTGAAGCGATAATTAAAAGAAATAGCAAAACCAGAATAACGATATTTTTGATGTTACCTTTATATACTTTATTCATTAAAAATCACCCCTTTTAATTGAATTAATTTTTGTTTTGCCAAATATTACATATGGTATCTTCAATCGCATAATATCATTATTAATCATAAAAAACACCATTTAATAGAAATTAAGGCGGCTTTTTCATGTATAATATGATTGAATTGGTTTTAATACAAACTAATAAAAATTTTCAAGGGGGAAATATTATGAGAAAATTTTTATCAGTTTGGGTCAAATGGATTATTATGATGTATATTCTTGCATGGCTTGTTTCTGCATTTTTACTGAATTCACAAACTGTTCTTAAGTCACTTCTCTTAGTTTCGTTTATTATGTCCATCGTAACTTATGTGTATTCGGGGATGTCGGATAGAATAGATGTGCTTGAAAAGCGAATCAAGGCTCTTGAAGGAGACAAATAAGGTTCGATTATTGACTTGTAATGATTGCGAATTGATTATAACATTGATAAAAAGAATATAAATAATTTGACATAATAAACCATTCAATATAAAAACTTTAATTACCTCAATAAAAAACACAAACGAACTTTTAACGTTTGCGCCGAGTTTTATATATGAAATTTATTTGATATTGCAAAGAAGACGTGGAAATGCCTATAAAAACGGCATTTCCACGTCTTCTTTTGTTTGCTTCATTAATCGGGATTTTTTATCCCAATTCCATTCAATGTATAATTTATTATTTTTTCCGCGTCCTCTATCGAATTGAATTCCTTGTCGTTAAGAAGCTCGTAGACGGTGACGGAAGTCATTATTCCGAAAAAAGTGTAGGCCAATAGATGCGAATCTTCAACGTCGATTATCTTTTCGCTTATTGCTTCTTTGATGTAGGATTCCAGATAGGCTATGTAGTCTTTTACAGCGATGCGAAGTTCCGTTTGCCTAAGCTCAATCCCCCACAGCTGGCTCATTATGACCTTGAAGAAGTCCCTGTTGTCATAGATGACCTTAAGCTGCACGAAGCTGAGCTTCTTGAACTTGTCGATTATTCCGGTTTCCTTGGAAACCGCCTGGTCTATGTCTTGCTTGATGAGTGAAAGGCCTTCCTTGACAATGAAATTGAACAGCTCTTCCTTGGTTTTGAAATGGTAATACAGCGTGCCTTTTGCAACGCCAGCATTTAATGCGATTCCATCCATTGTGGCACCGATATATCCCTTATCGGATATTTCCTTTATGGCGGCTTCCATTATGATTTGTTTTGTGTTCTTCATTTCACACCCGCTTTCGACTGACCGGTCGGTATAGTTAATATAAATATACACGAAAGAACACCTCAATACAAATATAAAAATATTTTGCAGGAATGCTTGCATTTTTTTGTGGGCGGGATTATAATTAGAAAAACTGAACTGACCGGTCAGTATAAATAATGTTTTGGCAATATCAGAAGCGCGAAGGGGAATAGGAATATGAAGAAATTTGGAATGCTTATAGCGAAAAAAAGAGTTTTGGTTTTAATCATTGCCGTATTGCTTGTAATACCGTCACTGTATGGAATTGCAACGACAAGGATCAATTATGACATTCTTACCTATCTGCCCGAAGAACTTGATTCGATGAAGGGGCAGGATGTTCTGAACGACATATTCAAGAATGCTGCGACGGGATATCTTGTGATTGAGGATATGGAAGGCAAGGATGTCTCTGCCATCAAGGATAAGATTTCAGAGATAGAAGGTGTCGAGGGTGTAGTTTGGATTGACGATTTTTTAGACATAAATGTACCCAAGGAAATCATTCCGGGAGACATCAAGGACATATTCTATAAGGAAAATTTCACATTGCTGATGGTGAAATTTGAAAATCCGTCTTCAGCGGACGGAACCCAGGAGGCAATAGGGGAAATAAGAGGAGTCATGAACAAGCAGTGCTTCTTCAGCGGAACATCTGCAATACTCAAGGATACAATAGAGCTTTCCGACAGGGAAACCCCCATATTCGTGCTGCTGGCCGTTGTTCTTGCTGTGATAGTGCTTAGCCTGACGCTTAGCTCAACCCTAATACCTTTCATCTTCCTTGCGGCAATCGGACTAGCTATTCTCTACAACATGGGAACCAATGTGTTTCTGGGGGAGATATCCCATCTAACCAAGGCCCTGGCCGCGGTGCTGCAATTGGGGGTTACGATGGATTTTTCGATTTTCCTTTTGCACAGGTATGAGGAGGAGCTTTCACAAAAGAAGGAAAAGGACGAGGCCATGGCCGACGCCATTTCAAAGACAATGATTTCAATTAGCGGAAGCTCGCTTACAACAATCGCCGGCTTTCTGGCACTGGGCGTGATGAAGCTCGGGATAGGCCGCGACATAGGCTTTGTAATGGCCAAGGGAGTGGCATTGGGAGTCGTTTCGACAGTAACCATCCTTCCGGCGCTGATTCTTGTTTTCGACAAGGCAATACACAGGTTCCGGCACAGGACCATACTGCCGGAATTCACTAAAACGGCGGACTTCATAACGAAGCATTACAAGGGCTTCATGCTGCTGTTTATAATAATTCTCCTTCCGGCTGTATACGGAAAGGCGAACGCGCCTGTATACTACAACCTCGACCAATCGCTTCCAGAGGACATGGAGTCCATAGTTGCGCTTGACAAGCTGAAAGACAAATTCGATATGATGACCACTCACATGATAGTCATAAACGACGAGCTTCCGTCTTATGAGAAAAAGGAAATGATCGATCGCATAGAGGAACTTGAGGGAATACAGTTTGTTGCAGGATATGACAAATACATCGGACCGGCTTTGCCCGAAAGCTTCGTGCCGGATGAAATAAAGGACATCAGCAAGAAGGGCGGCTACAGCATGCTTCTTGCAAATTCAAATTATAGGGCGGCAACGGACGAGCTTAACAATCAGCTCTGCGAGATGGACAGGATTGTCAAATCCTATGATCCGGACGGTCTGATCACGGGAGAGGGCGCCCTTACAAAGGACCTTATCGAAATAGCGGACATAGATTTCAAGAATGTAAGCATAGTTTCCATAATAGCCATTTTTGCCATAATAATGCTTGTGTTCTACTCTTTGTCCGTACCCATATTGCTTGTGGCTTCCATAGAGCTTGCAATATTCATAAATATGGCCATACCATTTTACACAGGAACCGTAATTCCCTTCATAGCATCCATCGTCATAGGCTGCATACAGCTTGGTGCTACCGTAGACTATGCAATTCTTCTGGCTACGAGGTACAGAGAAGAAATACGCAACGGTTATGAAAAGCACGAGGCAATGAAGATCGCACTCGAGGGTTCGATAAACTCAATTGTTACCAGCGGATTGACATTCTTCGCAGCAACCGTTGGTGTGGGTCTCATAGCCGACATGGACCTCATAAGCGCGCTTGCGCTAATGATTTCAAGAGGGGCCCTTATCAGCATGGTTGTAATAATAACGGTTCTTCCGGCGCTCCTGATGGTGTTCGAAAAGACCGTTGAAAAGACAACCTTGCATTGGAAGAAAAAACCTTTGCAAAAGAAAAAAGGCTGCAAAGAGATTTCGTAGAGCGTAATAATATTGAAAGGAAGGGCAGATATGAAAAATAAAAAGCGAATTGCCAGAGCATCCTGCATGTCAATGGCTCTTTTGATGGCATTCTCAAGCTTTTCATGGGCGACGGAAACGGCGACAAAAGAAGAAACTGTTTATGTCAATCTGAGTCATGAAGGAAAAGTGGTCAACATAATCGTGAGCGATTGGCTACATTCAGAAGAGATGGATGTCGAATTTGACGATGTATCCACACTTGAGGGCATAAGGAATGTAAAGGGAGAGGAAGTTCCCGTTGCCAGCGGCCAAAGCCTCAGATGGAAAACTGAAAAGGGAGAAATATACTATCAGGGGACTACGACAAAAAAGCTCCCAATAGAGTTCGAGCTTAAGTACAAGCTGGATGGAAAGCCGGTTTCGCCGGAGCTTCTTGCGGGACGCACCGGAAAACTTGTGATAAGAATGAAGGTCACCAACAAGGACTCTCATGACGTAATGCTCTCTAGCGGAAGCAAGCGCCTGTTCACACCGTTTGCCGTGGCTGCCGTATTCAATTTTCCGACGGACAAATGCAGAAACATTTCGGTCAATACGGGCAAGGTCATAAACGACGGCAATACAAGCATAGTCACATATGCCTCAGTGCCTGGCCTGGAAGAGAGTCTCGACATTGACGACGATGATTTCGATGAAATGTTCGACCTCCCGGAAGAGCTTGTTTTGGAAGCGGATGTGAATGATTTCGAGATGGGTGACATACTGATAACAGCTGCATCAGATTCGAGCATTCTAAACGACATAGAGGGATTTGACGACATGATAGAAGAGACTGAGGACGGGGTCTGGGACCTCTCGGACGCAAGCGAGGAAGTGCAAAGCGGAATAGAAGAGCTTAGCGACGGGACTGAGGACTTGCTGCGGAAATTCGGAGACTTCAATGAAGGCATGTTTTCCTTTGAGGATGCTGTATCTGAACTCGAGGAAAACATAAATGGAAGAATACTCGACGGTTCAATCGACTTGACGGACGGAGCGGAGGAATTTTGGGATAAAACCGGCGAACTCAAGGATGGGACCGAAGAGCTTCAAGACGGTTCCGAGGATCTTGAGGATGGCATCAGGTCCGCATATCTCGGAGCGGTGGATTTGAAGGACGGCTCGGAGCAGTTGACCGCGGGAATAGAGCAGATGATTGCTGAAATGGGGGCAAGCTCAATGGATACCGACTCCGTCGGCGAGGCCGTTGAGTATGCGGTAAAGAATGCTGTCGAAGGCGCTGTCGCGGCTGTCATAGCTGGAGACCACTCGCTTACAGAGGCCCAGGCGGCGTATCTTGAGGCTGCGGCAAGCGCTGCGGGTGAAGAAGCCGGAGCGGCCGCAGGTGCTGGAGTCAAGGCTTCCTTGGACGAGAAAATGGGCGAATTGATGACAAAGCTCGGGGGCGGTTTAAGCCAGTTTCTTGCTGGAGCGCAAGCACTTGAAGGTGGAATTGGAAGCCTGACTTCTGGACTCAGGGCCCTTGAGGAAGGCTCGGAAGAGTTAAGTGACGGTATGAAGATACTTGACGAGAATGCGGATCTCTTCCAGGATGGTGCCGAGGAGCTTGCCGGCGGAGCGCTCGAGCTGATGGACGGACTCGGAGCATTGGGCCAAGGTGCCGAAAAATTAAAGGAGGGAGCCAGCGGACTGGCAAAGGCTTCAAATACGGCAAACAAAGGAATAGGAAGCCTGCAAAGCGGCGCAGAAGACCTTTTTGAGGGATATGAAACCTTCAGCGAAGAGGGCGTCGAGGAACTTCGCGACAAAGTGGTCGAGAAGACCGATGAGTATTACGAATTGTTCGAGATTAAGGAGAGCCTTGCCGAGCTTTCAAGCAGATATGAAAACTTCTCGGGCATCAGCGAAAGCATGGAGGGAAAGCTCAAATTCGTCATCAAGATCGACGGCATCGAAGCCGAGGATGAAAAAGTTGAAGCTCCGGTAGTGGAGAAGGAAGAAACAGGATTCATTGCCTGGGTTAAAAATAAATGGAAGCTTATATTCAAAAAATGATGCCGTGCTGCCGCTGATTTGAATAATCAACAAATTATGATGAGAAAAATTAAAGGAGAACAATGAAATGAAAAAATACTTGAAGAAAACCATGATGATACTGATGTCCGCAATTCTTGTTATGAGCTCTGTGGGGATGGCCTTTGCGGACGAGGCGGAAAGCGGGGACGCTGAGGTTGAAAATATAGAAGCCAACAGAAGCGAAACATCAATAAGCTACAATAAAAGCTGGATAACGGAAAAGGTTGTCGCAATTGACGGCATTGCCTATGTCCCGCTTTTGCAGATAGCGTCGTTGCTGGGTTTTGACACTTCATACGACGAGCCGACCGACACATTGGAAATATCGAGCGACTGGAATCCGGAAAATTTCAGGGGAAGCGCACAGCTTGTCTTTGCAAACGGAACAACATACAACGGCGGCTATGAAAACTGGAAATTCGATGGAGAAGGCACATTGACATTTCCCGACGGGTCCAGCTATGAAGGACATTTTGCGGGCGGAGTCATGAGCGGAGAAGGCAAGTACTCAGCGGCTAACGGAGATGTCTATGAGGGTCTTTTCGCGGACAATACCTACTGCGGCTATGGGGAATACACATACGCAAATGGAGACCTTGTTGAGGCGGAATTTGAAGGAGGAACATTCGAAGGATATGCATGTGTGGATTTAAGCGGGACAGACGAGAAAGAGCAAGTGAAGGCTTACAAATGGGAAAGCCCTTTTGAGACTTTCGACATTCAAAGCAAGGCCTTTGACAGAAGCTTGTTCAACGGAACCGTGGAAATAGTTTATGCTAACGGGAACACTTACGATGGAGGCGTAACCAACAGCATGAAAAACGGCAAAGGCGAATTTACAGCTTTCGACGGAACAAAATACGACGGAAATTTCATGATGGGCAAAAAGACCGGATACGCGTCAGTTGAATATCCGGACGGAAGCATGTACAAAGGATACTTCAAAGACGGCGCATACAATGGTTATGGAAAGCTTTACTACCAAAACGGAGACGTTTACGACGGCGCATGGAAAAACGGTGAAAGAGAAGGCTACGGAAAGTATACCGAAGCCAACGGAAACTATTTCTACGGAATATGGCAAAACGATCTGAAACATACGAAATACGAAGAAGACGACGAGGACTACGAAGGCTACGGAACATATGTTGTAAACAAGAAAAACACATCCGACGGCGAAACCGACAAGTACAAGCAGAAATGGAACGAAGGCAAGCTGATAAGGGAGCGCAAAGACAATTGAAGAGACTGATTTTGAAAGACAAGTAAAGGCGGGGTGAATATGCGATAGCATATTCACCCCGCTTTTATGTTAAATCTTTGTTGATTTTGTTGACAAAGACTTTTTTCATGGTAGTATATGAGTAAATAATCATATAAGGAGGAGAAAAATGAGGCAGGTCGAGATACTGAAAGCTATCGCTGATGAAAACAGACTGAGAATTTTAAACCTGCTAAGCCGAAATCTGCTTTGCGTGTGTGAGATAGAGACAATGCTTGAGCTGAATCAGTCCAATATATCAAGGCATCTGGCAAAGCTTAGGAAGGCCGGCATAATAATCGCAGAAAAGGACGCCCAGTGGGTTCATTATAAAATTGACACGAAGTTCAAGAAAGAGCACCCGGGACTTTGGAGACATATGGAAAAAATTTTCTTGGAAAGCACAATATGCGCTTCTGACAACAAGCGTTATGATAATTATATTGAGAATGGCTTCACATGCAAAGACATACAGAGCGACAAGGGACTCGTATTGGAAAACATAAAAGAAACCCAGTCCAAGATTGGGTCGCGGGAGGCAAAATAATGGAAAATCAAAAGATAATGAAAGCAAAAGCTTTGGACAAGAAACAGGTTTCCGAGGAAATGGGGATATTCGGACGCTATTTGACCCTGTGGGTGGCGCTTTGCATAGCCGTGGGGGTTGCCGTGGGAAGATGGATTCCGGCGGTGCCTGAGACACTTAGCAAGTTCGAGTATGCAAATGTTTCAATTCCGGTGGCCATACTCATCTGGCTGATGATTTACCCGATGATGCTTAAAATCGATTTTCACAGCATAGTCGAGGCGACAAAAAAGCCCAAGGGCCTTACGGTTACAACTGTAGTCAATTGGCTGATAAAACCGTTCACAATGTATATCATAGCGGCATTCTTCTTCAAAGTAGTCTTTGCGCAATGGATTTCCCCGGATATGGCCACGCAGTATTTGGCAGGGGCGGTTCTTCTTGGAGCGGCTCCGTGCACGGCCATGGTTTTCGTATGGAGCCATCTGACAAAAGGAGATCCTGCATATACATTGGTTCAGGTTGCTGTAAACGACTTGATCCTGCTGGCGGCTTTTGCGCCCATAGTTGCATTGCTTCTAGGGGTTTCCAATATCGAAGTTCCTTATGACACGCTTTTTCTTTCGGTTGTGCTTTTCGTTGTGATTCCTCTGGCTGGAGGATGGTACTCGAGAAAAACAATTATCGAAAAGCGGGGAAAGGACTATTTTGAGAATGTGTTTATTAAAAAATTCGACAATACAACCATAGTAGGGCTCTTGTTGACGCTAATCATCATTTTCTCATTCCAGGGGGAAATTATTCTGAACAATCCTGTTCACATACTTTTGATTGCAGTTCCCCTCACCATTCAGACGTTTTTGATATTTCTGATTGCATACGGCTGGTCCAAAGCATGGAAACTGCCGCACGACATTGCCGCTCCTGCAGCTCTGATAGGAGCAAGCAACTTTTTTGAGCTTGCGGTTGCAGTTGCCATTTCGCTTTTCGGGCTGCAGTCCGGAGCGACGCTGGCAACGGTTGTCGGAGTATTGGTTGAAGTTCCGCTTATGCTGACGCTTGTAAAAATTGCCAACAGGACACGCGGTCAATTTGACTAGGCTGCGAGAATGATGATATTCAATAATTAAAATACATGAAAGGAAGGCGACTATGAAAAGGAAAAAAGTAGCGTTTGTCTGCGTACACAACTCCTGCCGCTCGCAAATGGCGGAGGGATGGGCAAAAAAATTGGGAAGAGACACAATCGAAGTTTATTCGGCGGGAACAGAAAAGTACCCCGAGGTCAAGCCGTTGGCGGTAGAGGTGATGGAGGAATCAGGAATTGACATGAGCGGCCACTACCCAAAGCTTTTGACGGATATTCCACAGGAGCTCGACATACTGATAACCATGGGCTGCAACGTTGTTTGCCCCTTTGTTCCGGCAAATCATACAGAGGACTGGGGGCTGGATGATCCATCGGGCGGACCGAAAGAAGGTTTCGAAAAGACGCGGGAAATTGTAAAGGAAAAAGTTATTGATCTGATAGAGCGTATAAGACGCGGAGATTTATAAAAGAAAAGAGGCGAAACGATAAAAAATCGTTACGCCTCTTTTCTTTTATAAATTCTTGATTATTGAGTGGTCGGCAATTGTTATCGAATGCGCGTCGAAATCAATCAAACCGTCATTTCTCATTTTGCAAAGTTCCCTTGAAAGGGAAGTTCTTTGAATTCCCAGTTTTTCTGCAAACTCTTTCTTTGTCATATTGAGTTTGATATTTTCGCTTTTTTGCGAGAAGTATTCATAGTTTATGAAGTCGATAATCGAAGTGCGAATCGACTTGAGTGATATTGATTTTATCTTGTTTGAAAGAACGACGGCCTTGTCGGAATTGCTCTCCAGAAAACGGACAAGAAAATTTCGGCTTGTGTGGCAAAGCTCGAGAACGAAATCCTTTCTCAAATGCAAAACGATAGACCTTGATTTGGCGAACACGCTCATGGGAAAGAAGGGATGTCTTGAAAATAAGGTGTTGCCTCCTATGTTTTGGCCCGCCCCGAATTCCGTAAGGGTGAGTATGTTTCCGTTTTCATCAATTTTTTTTATTATTGTCCTGCCGCTGATAATAATATCCCACGATTTGCATTTCTCGTTTTCCATATGGATGAAGGAATCCTTGGCATATGTTGCAATAGTCCATGGATTTGTTTCAAACAGGCTTAGCAATTCCCCGTCCGTAAAATCATCGAAGAATCCAGTGAGCTTAAGCATGCTCAAATGTTTATTTATATTCATAAATACCTCCTTTTGCCAAAAAGTGTTACATTGGTAACTGTTTTATCCATGTGCTTATTGTAATATGAATCAGACAGAAAGCGAAGGATTAATTGAAAAGGAGTAATGACAATGGATATATTCACACTTTCTTTATGGGCAATTGCAACGGTTGCGTTTGCCGCATCGCTCAAGAAAAACAAAAAAAAGACATTCGAATCCATAAAAATGGCCAGAGGGTTGATGAAGGGGATGATAGGGCAGATAATCGGCATACTCTTCCTCATAGGACTGATATTGACTTTCATCCCGCCCGAAACCATAAAGGAATTGCTAGGGAAATCGGATGCGCTTGTCGCAACGGTAGCCGCGGCTTTGGCCGGAAGTGTGACTCTCATTCCCGCCTTTGTAGCTTTTCCTTTAGTTGGTTCTTTCGTGAACGTAGGGGCCGACATAGTTCCCGCAGTTGCCTTCCTGACAACGCTTACAATGGTTGGCATAGTTACATTCCCACTGGAAAAGCAGGAGTTCGGTTTGAAATTCACATTGACCCGAAACGCAGTCAGCTTCATTTTCGCTGTGCTGATAGCTATTTCGATGGGGGTGGCGCTATGAAGATATTGGAATTGATGAGAAGGAATAAACTTCTGGTTTTTGTATTTGTCGCTTACGCATTTCTTTTTTCGGTTATGCCGGACAAGGCATACATGTCGGTCAATAACAGCATGTATTATGTGATTGAAATGCTCGAGATAATGCCGGTAATTTTCGTGCTGACCGCAATTATCGAAACATGGGTTCCCAAAGAGGTCATAATAAAAGGTTTCGGCAAAGAAGCAGGCATCAAGGGAGGAATACTGTCATTCATATTGGGGAGCATTTCTGCGGGTCCTATATACGCGGCATTTCCGGTATGCAAGATGTTGCTAAAAAAAGGTGCAAGCATAGGCAATATCGTTATAATAATGAGCGCATGGGCAGTAATAAAGGTTCCCATGCTGGCAAACGAGTCGAAATTTTTAGGAATGCAATTCATGGCCATAAGATGGATACTTACGGTTATAAGCATCATTGCCATGTCGCTTATAGTTGCCTCTATTGTAAAAGAAAAGGATATTCCGGGATCCGGAACAGTTGGTCCGGAACATATTACTGGTGTTGCCGTCAACAGGTCCTACTGCTTGGGATGCGGTCTATGCGCGAACCTCAGCCCCGACGACTTTGAGATGGCGGAGGGGAAAGCCCGATGGATCAATGGCACTCTTGAGGATGATGATATTTTCAGGCTGAGAACCGTGATGGGAAAATGCCCTGCGAAGGCTATCGATTTCAACTAAAATCAACTTTTGAATTTTCCATCACAGAACCGTCACATTCCCCGGGTAATATGTAATCAGACAAGGAGATACATACTAAAAAAGAAAGGGGAATTTAAAAATGAAAAACAATAACAAGAAAATTTTGAGCGTCGTATTGGCGGCATCAATGCTGCTGGCGATGGGAGTCACAGCATTTGCCGCGGAAACGACTAAAACTGACACAATTGAAAGGCAGAGAGAATATTTCAGGGGCGGTTCGGAAGATAGAGGCAGAATGGAAGCGGAAAGAGGAGAGAGGAAAGCTCCCGGAGTCAGGCTTGCAATCGGAGACAGACTGCTTGACGAAATGGTTGAGAATGGCACAATCGAAGAAAGCGATGTCGAGGCGATCGAGAGCTTCCTTGAAGAACAAAGGGGACTTTCACCCGAAGAACGCCTGCACCCTGAAGAGGGAGAAGGACCTTTGGAATTTCTGCTTGGCCAGGGAGTAATTTCCCAAGATACAGCGGATGAAATAAAGACAGGTCTCGAGTCTATAAGGGAAGAGAGAAGAGAAGAATTTGAACAAAGCATAATCGAAGAGAAGATTCTGACAGATGATGAAATGGAAGAAGTTCTCGGCTTCTTGGAGGACTACAGGGAAGAAAGAGAAGAAATGCGCGAAGAACTCTCCGAACTAACCAGAGAAGAGCGAAGGGAATACATGGAAGACCACAGAGAAGACTTTCAGGGGCCTTTTGAAGAAATGGCCGAAGAGGGATTGATTTCAGACGATCAAGCTGATGCAATAAGGGACCTTATGCCAAGAAACGGTCAAAAGGATTTCAGGGGTGGAAGAAACGGCTTCAATCCCAATATGGACAGAGGCGAAAAAAACGGAGTTCCTTTCGGCAACAGAACATGTGAAAGATTCACTCCCCTTATGGATGCAGAGGAAATATAATAAAATTTGCCGGTAAAATGCGCAATTCCTGCAACATGCAGGGATTGTGTTTTTTATAAAGAATATATATCCATACGACAAATGAACCGGGGGAAGAAATGGCAATAAAAATATTGGTTGCGGATGATGAAATGCGAATAAGGAAAATAATCGGAGACTACCTTGCGAACGATGGGTATGATGTCGTTCAGGCGGAAAACGGCAGAAAAGCTCTTGAGGCTTTTTATATGAACGACGACATAGACCTGGTCATACTAGATGTCATGATGCCCGAAAAAAACGGGTGGGAAGTATGTAAGGAAATCCGTGAAGAATCGGATGTTCCTGTAATCTTTCTGACCGCTCTTGGCGAAACCCACGACGAGATAAAGGGGCTCGATTTGGGGGCCGACGACTACATACCCAAGCCTTTCGGATACGAGCGTTTCATGGCAAGGGTCAGATCGGCTCTCAGGCGCGCAGGAAAAAATCAAGAGGCAAAGTACAACGTTCTTGATTTGTCTATAGATCCCGAAATGCATTCTGCAAAGTTGGACGGCAACGCGATTGATCTCAGCCCGAAAGAATTCGACCTGCTTATTTATCTAATGGAGAACAGGAACATCGCCATTGAGAGGGATGCGATTCTCGACGCCGTATGGGGATACGATTTTTACGGCGACCCCAGAACGGTAGATACACATATCAAGAATCTCAGGGCCAAAATCGGAAAAGCCGGAAAATGCATAAAAACCGTTCGCGGAATAGGATATAAGTTCGAGGTGGCGAAATGAAGAAATCAATACGCTTCAAGATATTCATCACTTTTGCGCTTTTGATTGTAGCTTTTCAAGCCGCTTTCCTTATAGTCAACAACTATTTTCTCGACGACATATATGTAAGCAGCACAAGAAACCGAATGAGCGAAATTTACCGAGAGTATCAAAAACAGATAGGTCAAGGGATAGAAACAGAAGATGTCATAATGGAATTCTCACGCGACAATGGAGTGACCATTACCATAATTGAGGACGGAAAAGTGACGGGGACTTCCTCCTTCGAGAAAAGGGCCAACCAGCAGTTTAGAATAACTCCATTTATTTTGAACAATATTAAGATTCTTGACAGCCGTCAGAACCAAGACACCTTTTTTACGGAATTTCCAATGGCCGGTTCTCCAAGAAAATCGATTGCTCTAATAGGCAGGCTGGACGGAAACGGTTATATGATAATTGAAAAACCTTTGTCTCTCATAGACCAAAATACAACTGTAGCGCGCCGATTCATAATGATTTCAGGGCTCTTGACATTGATTCTTGGTTCAGCCGCAATTTTCATTGTTTCAGGCCGCATAACCAAGCCGGTTGTAAATATGACAAAAACTGCAAAGGCCATAGCCAGGCAGGATTTCAATGAAAAGGTAGACTATGACGGAGAAGACGAATTGGGAGAATTGGCCAGAAGTATAAACCACATATCGGACGAGCTTGATGGAGCCCTTGGCGAACTCAGGGACGCAAACGCCAAGCTCGTTGAAGACATAGAGAGGGAGCGGAAACTCGAAAAAATGCGGAGGCGGTTTGTTTCAAGCGTTTCCCATGAACTGAAGAACCCCATAAGCATGATCCAGGCATACGCCGACGGACTCCTCCACAATATTGCAAAAAATCCGGAAGCAATGACGGAGTATGCTGAAATAATCTCCGACGAGTCGGACAAGATGGCTTCACTAATAAAGGATCTGCTGGACCTTTCGGCATACGAGGCGGGCACATTTTCAATAAATAAAAGAACCTTCGATTTGACTGTGCTAATAAAAGAAATTCTTGTCAGACATAAAAAGCTCTTCAACGACAAAAATATCGCTCTTGAAAGGATTTTACCGAAGACTTGCTTCCTGCATGGAGATGCCTTGAGGATCGAACAAATATTCGTAAACTATCTTGAAAACGCATTGAGGCACACGGCAGAAGGAGGCAAAGTGACAGTTTCATTGGAGCAAGCAGACGGCAAAACACGTCTATCGGTTTTCAACACCGGATACCCGATAGAGGAAGAGGAACTGGAAAATATATGGACCAGCTTCTACAAGGTCAGAAACAATGGTTTGGACCCTGCAGTTGGGACTGGACTTGGATTGGCTATAGTAAAAGCCATATCCGACCTTCACGGCGGCAGCTGCGGAGCGTACAACAGACACGATGGCGTGGAATTTTGGGTGGAATTGCCTACGGGACTATAGATGCATGAAAAGCCCTTCTTTTTGAGGGGTTTTTCATTAAAGTATAATGTATACAATATAAAATATAGTATTAAATTTTCTTTTGGCGTGGTATCCTTGAAAAAAGGGGGCGTGCAGATTGATATCAAATACAGTGGCAAATAGAAAAAGCATACCGGACATGATTGCTGAAGAATTGAAGGAAGCCATATTGACAGGAAAATTCAAGGAAGGCCAGGCCCTCAAGCAGGAGGAAATAGCCTCAATGTTTGAGACCAGCCTAATACCTGTCCGCGAAGCGCTGAGGACTCTTGGAGTGCAAGGGCTTGTCGAATTCAAAATAAACAAGGGTGCTTTTGTCTCAAATCTTTCCGTCGACGAGGTGACGGAAATTTTTGAAATAAGGACCATGCTCGAAAGCGGTGCAATAGAAATCGCCGCTCAGAACATAACCGGCAAAGAGATAAAAAAAGCGGAAGCCATACTCGACCTTATGGATGATGAAACCGATGGAAAGGTTTTGAGCCGGCTCAACTGGGATTTCCACTCGATAATCTATGGAGCGTCGAATCGAAAAAAATTGATTGAAATGATTGCTCCCCTTCATGCCAACGTGGAAAGGTATATGATGCTTTACCTTGTCGATATGAAATACCATTCAACATCACAGAGCGAACACAGGTTGATTTTGCAAGCCTGCAAAAATAAGAACGGAAAACTTGCAAGCGATATTTTGAAGGCTCATTTGGGTCTTGCCAGCGAACATCTTACAGAGTATTTGAAAAGAAGATAAGGAGGAATCTCATGCTGACCGAAAGAATGGAAAGACAGAAAAGGTTGTACATTGAAACAAAACCCGGGATATGCGTTGAAAGGGCGAAGGCATTCACGAGGTCTCACAAGCAAACCGAGGGCAAGGCCCTCATAATAAGGAGAGCTTTGGCATTTGAAGAAGTGTGCAGAACCTTGCCGGTGGAAATTTTTCCCGACGAGCTAATCGTGGGAACCCCGGGACGTTTCAAGCGGTCAGGCTTTATTTGTCCCGAGTTTTCATGGAAATGGGTGGATGATGAAATGGATTCCTTCATAAGCAGAAAACAGGATCCCTACGAAATCGGCGAGGAAGAAAAAAGGGTTCTCAGGGACGATATATTTCCATATTGGAAGGGCCGTTCGCTTGAGGAAACATTTTTGGCCCGCCTTCCCAAGGAAACGGCTAAGCTGGCAGTGGATACAGGAATCATAGACAATGACAACAAGTGGCGGAGCGCTGTGGGTGAAATTACGCCGGACTATCAAGACATACTTTTTGTCAAAGGGTTCAAAGGAATCGAGGCAGATGCTTTAGAGAAAATGTCAAAATTGGATCCATTGGATGCAGAGAGCCAGGAGAGGATGGAATTTTATGAAGCGGCTGCTATTTCAGCCGGCGCAATTGTCACATTGGCGAATCGGTACGGGGACAAGGCGGAAGCATTGGCGGAAACTGAAAAAGATGAAAATAGAAAGAAGGAACTCATAAATATTGCTGAAATCTGCAGAAACGTTCCAGAAAATCCACCTGGGACATTTGCCGAGGCAATTCAGATGGTTTGGTTTGTACAGCTTGGAGAAATTTTATCAGAGAATTCGCTTGCGCTGAACTTGGGCCGCTTTGATCAATACATGAACCCATATTACGAAAACGACATATCAGAAAACAAAATAACAGAGGACGGGGCGCTTGAACTGATTGAATCATTGTGGCTTAAGCTTTCCGAATGGGTTTGGGCAATATCCAAGAATACCGCCCAATATTACGCCGGGTACAACGCTTTCCAGAATCTGACCATAGGCGGCCGAAAAAGAAACGGACGTGATGCAACAAACAAGGTTTCCTATCTTTGTTTAAAGGCCACAAAAGAGATAAAAACCCATCAACCTGGCTTAAGCGTAAGGATACACCCCGATTCGCCTCAAAAGTTTTTGATGGCGGTTTGCGACCTGATTAAAGAGGGGACCGGATTTCCAGCTGTCCACAATGACAGGGTGGGATCCGAAATGCTGATGTCGGCCGGGCTTTCTCCCGAGGATGCAAGAGACTGGAGCAATTGCGGATGCGTTGTTCCCCATTTCAGGAAAATAGGCGAATGGACAGCCGCCGTAAATATAAACCTTGCGGCTCCGCTTGAGTATGCGATGAATGGAGGCAGAAGCAGAATCACCGGGGATAAGATGGGCTTGATTCCCAAGGAGCCGATAGGCAGCTTTGATGCGATAAAGAAGGAATATTTCAGGCAGCTTGCAAATCTTGTAAAGCATTCCGTAATATCTACGGTAACGGCGCAGAGAATCCACGCCGAATCTGTTCCGAGGCCATTCATATCCCTTCTTGTTGACGGATGCATGGACAAGGGCGTCGACCTGAGCAAAGGAGGCGCCGTATACAATGTGGGTCCCGTTCTTACAGGAATAGGAGTTGCAGATGCGGCAAACGGTCTTGAGGCAATTAGTGAAATGGTCTTCGGGAAGAAGGCGGTGACTTTGAAGGAATTGAATAAAGCTCTCGATTCCAATTGGGAAAACAGTGAAGCGCTTAGAAAACAGGCTCTCGATTGTGCCAAATACGGAAACGACCATGATATTGTCGATGAACTGGCCATCGAGATAACCGATTTTTACAACAGAGAAATAAAGAAATACAAGGACTATTTCGGCTCATCGTTCAATTCGGCATTCATGGGGATATCAAACTATGTTCCGACAGGAAGCGTAATTGGGGCGACTCCGGAGGGCAGAAAATCGGGTTCGCCTCTAACGGAAGGGGTTTCACCGCATGCGGGAACAGATGTCACGAGTCCGACGGCGGCCATGCGCTCGGCCGCAAAGATAAACCACGATGTGCATTCGGGAGGAACCCTCCTGAACATAAAACTGGCTCCCGAAATGGTCGAAAGCAGGCGCGGGCTGGCAAATCTTGCGGCTCTGATCCGCGGCTACTTCTCACTTGGAGCATTTCATGTTCAATTCAACGTAATTGATATGGAAATACTAAAGGATGCGCAGAAGAATCCGGAAAAGCACAGGGACCTTTTAGTCAGGGTTGCGGGATACAGCACACAATTCGTTAATCTTTCAAGGGAAATGCAGGATGCGATAATCGTAAGGACGACATATGAAGGTTTCTAAGGGGCTGGTCACAGAAATCCAGAGGTGGTCGCTCAATGACGGATCAGGAATCCGCACCACTGTGTTTTTAAAGGGATGTCCCCTCAGATGTGAATGGTGCCATAATCCGGAAACACATTCAATGAATCCGGAATTGACATACAATAGGAAGGCCTGCAGGATGTGTGGAGACTGCGCGGAAACCTGCCCTGAAAACGCACTAAAGCTTTCGCCCGGTGGAATAGTTGTCGACAGAAACCTTTGCACTGCTTGCGGGCTCTGCGCAAAAAAATGCGAATCAAAAGCTCTTTCGATTTCAGGTCGAGTGATGACGACGGATGCGGTAATGCATATAATCGAAAAGGACTCAATATTTTTCAGGTATTCAGGAGGAGGTGTGACTTTTTCCGGGGGAGAGCCGACCATGCAAAAAGATTTTCTTGAAA
>Ga0209942_1000172_pt1 | contig 41424 bp, 35 predicted proteins | sample SalPonR1_A_D2_MG_FD_185695 | JGI IMG/M metagenome (GOLD analysis project Ga0209942, IMG submission 185695) | Salt pond soil microbial communities from South San Francisco under conditions of wetland restoration - Salt Pond MetaG R1_A_D2_MG... ...
TCCTGAGCCAGGATCAAACTCTCCGTTGTATATCTAATATATACTCTTCGAATCTCCCAGGCCCGTTCTGCGATCTGCTTGTGTCTTTGTACTGTCTTTCAATCTGTTAAAGAACTTTTCTTTGTCATAAATAATGACAATCTCCGCTTCCGATAAGCAGGAACTAATTGTTATAGTCAAACCTATTTTCGAATCGCGAAAGGATTATTAATGTAAGGCTTCTACCCTACATAAGTCAACCCTTTTGGTAAGATTTTTTTTATTATTACTCTTTATTTTTCCTTCCTGTTTAACTGACTATGAAACAGAATTTTATCTCTAAGAAATAAAATTTATTACGCTTTCTGAAATCTGTAAGCCTCCGGATCTTCTTCATAGTTTTTAAAAACTTTCACCCACAAATAAATAATGGGAGTATCAACTATGGCAAAACAAAATTTAAATATGTAAGAGTTGATAATAAGAATGCCAAGCATACTCAATGAATTAATGTTCGTACCGAGGTTGCCGCTCAGATAAAGTATTGTGAGTATTGTAATGCTATCTATTAGCTGACTGAACATAGTGGAACCATTATTTCTTATCCATAGATACTTTCCATTCGTGGTACGTTTCCAGAAATGATATAACCTTACATCAATGGATTGTGCTATTAAATATGCCACCATACTCGCAAGTGTGTTGGCAATCAAAAAATCATATACCCCTTCAAACAAACTGATACCACCGCTTACACCTCCGGTATTCGGAAGCCAGTGGCCTATTGACATCAAAAATAACATATACAAATTCATGAAAAATCCGATCCATACAACAAGTTGTGCTTTTTTTCGTCCGTATAATTCGGAGATCAGATCAGTTGCTACAAAAGTAAATGGATATGCAAGCAACCCGACAGGGATGCTCATCGTATAAATACTGTCTTCCCTTACAATTGATGGAGTAATTGACTGAAGCCAGTCGGGAAGATTAAATGAAAATATTGTTACAAATTTCGTAGTGCCTATTACATTTCCAAGCACCAGCGCAGTCAAAAAAAATCCGGCTAAAATTAAAAAGAGTATATCACGTTTATGAGAATCAGGTACGGGCAGCGATTTTATCACCATATCAGGCAGTAAGAGTAAATTAATTATTTCTTGAAGTTCTGATTTTCGATAATGAACGCATATTTCACTTATAAAGTTTAATAGTAAAAAACCACATTAGAATGACTATGGATCAAAAAACGAACTTTAAAATAAAAACTTCAGAAAAAGCTGCTCAGCTGTATTTAAAAAATGAAAGATTTAAAATTCAGCAGCTTGCAGAGGAACTTGAGACAGAACCCGGAAAAATATTTGAATCTTTTCCAAACCGGAATGCAATCCTTGATTATTATTATGAATCCCGACTCCTGCTTCTGGATGATATAACTCAAAAAATTGAAGGATTCCACAAATTTACACTATCTGAAAAATTAAGTACGGTAATTCTGACAATATTAGACCTCTTCCAGGAGCATCGGGAGTTTGTACTTGAAACATATCGCTCGCGGGTTGCCTGCAGATCAAATGACAGAACCGGTTTTAATACCGGGATTAAAGAGAGAGTTTCTGAAATTTTTAAGTCCGACTCCAGGATTTCAACTTTTTCCGGAATGGTGTTTCAGTCACTGTTTATCTCACTCTTTACATTACATTTTCATGCAATTGTGCGCGTCTGGATGAATGATAAGAGCGACTCCATGGGTACAACTATGGCTCTTGTCGAAAAATGGACATCTCTTGTTCAGGAGATTTTTTACTCCGCTGTCATCGATAAAGGATTTGATCTCGCCAAATTCATCTTCAACTCAAGCGGATTCAGTGATTGGGTACAATCAGAAAATAAGAATTATCAAACCGGAGAAAACAAAACTGTATGAGTGATTTTCCCTCTTCAAAATTTGAACGCGGCAAGATATTTGCCAAAACCGGTTTGCGCGTCGGTTCTAATTATGCAAAACACTATGTGAATAGCTCAATCGGTAAGGATTCAGACAAGAATGAATTGCATAAAAAAACAGCCACGGAGGTATTTGGTGAGTTTACCAAACTCAGGGGAACAGCTCTTAAAATTGCCCAGTCGATGAGCATGGACCAGGGTTTTCTTCCCGACGAATTTGCCGATGTGATGACACAGGCTCAATATAAGGTTCCGCCTATTAATAAGGCAGTTGTGCGATCCATTATAAAACAGGAGCTTGGGAAATATCCAGAAATGCTATTCAAAAATTTTCAGCCTGAAGCTATGGCTGCAGCCTCAATCGGCCAGGTTCACAGAGCCACGCTTCAAGACGGCACAGCTGTTGCTGTTAAAATTCAATACCCGGGTGTTCGCGATACGATTTCATCAGATCTCGGTCTGGCACGAACGCTTTTCAGAAGGCTGGTTAAGAGTGGTAGTAATATTGACAGCTATTTTGATGAAGTAAAAGAGACATTACTTTTAGAGACCGATTATCTGTTTGAAGGAAAACAGATTGAACAATTTCACGAACGATTTTCCGGTAGTTCTGTAATAACACCCCGCTGGATCGAAAATCTATCTTCAGAAAGAGTACTAACCATGACATTCATAGATGGTATGCATTTGGGTGAATACCTCGAACATAATCCCTCTCAAGAAGATAGAAATCACTACGGACAGCTATTGTGGAACTTTTTCCACGACCAGATTGAAGATAACCGGGAGATACATGCAGATACTCATCCGGGTAATTTTCTCTTTACCCCAGATAAAAAACTTGGTGTGATCGATTTCGGATGTGTTAAAAAGTTTCCCGAAGATTTTTTTTACAACTACCTGAAACTTCTTCCGGTGCATCTTAAGCAGGATGAAGAAGAGATCATTGAACTCTACAAGAAACTTGATGTACTTCAGAAAGACCCTTCAATGGATGAAAACGAGAAAAGATATTTTGAATTTTGCCGTGACTATGGATATATCTTTTCCAAACCTTATGAAAATGAAAAGTTTGATTTTGGTGATCCCGGTTATATTGCAAAAATTAAAGGATTTACAAAAAACGCACCTCTAAGTAATCAGCCGAGAGGAAATAAAAACTTTATCTACAGCACCCGTGTACATCTTGGCCTGTATCATCTTCTGATGAAATTAGAAGCCAAAATATCCACAAAAAAGTCAATTGATGTTGTTGAAAATGCACTGAATTCAATGCAGGTATAGGTAATTTTATATCACTGAATATTCTTCAGGTATTTATAAAAATCACTGTCGGTTGATAAAATCAATGACGTACTCTCGTCAAAGGAGTTCACATAGGCCTCCATAGCTTTTGTAAATTCGTATAGTTCACGGGTACTCGAACTTCGATTATAAGAGTCATTATAAATGGCTGCTGCTTCCGCATCAGCGCGTCCCCTTATCTCACGGGCCTGGCGGGATGCTTCCGACTGGATTTCGGCCAGTTCTCTCTCCTTTTCACCATTTATCCTTGAGGCTTCACCCTGGCCTTCCGAACGAAAGAGATCTGCAATCCGGTTCCGTTCACTGATCATGCGATCATACACCGTTTCACGGACTTCCTCAACATAATTAATTCGTTTGAATCTGAAATCCAGAATTGCGATTCCCAGGTCAGAGGCACGTTCATTGGCAAGTTCAAGTACAATCTCCTGGATTGCCTCGCGCCCGACATCTATTAATTCAAGTGTATCTTCAAGAGCTTCATATAGATCTGCTTCCAGTTCAGGATCACGGTTTGATGTCCGTACCAATTCAACCAAATCATGAGAAGCTACGGCATTCCTGGTTTCACCGTCCAGGATATCATCAATTCGTGATTGCGCTCCGCGCTCATCCCGTAATCTTCTGAAAAACTGAAGCGGGTCAGTTATGTGCCAGCGTGCATAGGAATCCACAAAAATAAACTTTTTGTCTTTAGTAGGAACTTGGTTCTGATCGCCGTCCCACTCCAGGAATCGCTTGTCAAATCGATTAACTTCCTGGATAAACGGGACCTTCATTTTGAGTCCCGGCTCAGTGATCGCACTGCCAACCGGTGCACCAAATTGAGTGATAATAACTTGTTCAGTTTCATTCACTGTATAAACGCCCCCATAAATAACCAAAAGAAGAATGACGCCAATGATAATAAGTGCTAAGTTTTTGTAAGATTTCATCAGTTATTTCCTCCCTCGCTTTGGTTTGCCTGGTTTTGATTCTTATTACCAATTTGCATCTGCAATAAGGGCAATGCTCCGGTTCCATCCTGGTCTGTTACAATTTTACTGCCAATATTCGGAAGGATTTCCTGCATAGTCTCAAAATAGATTCGTTGTTTGGTTACCTGCGGCGCTCTTGAGTATTCTGTGAATAATTCATTAAAAGCAACCACCTCGCCGAGAGCCCTGTTTACACGTTCAGCGGCATAACCCTCAGCCTGCTGAATGGTTTCAAGTGCCTGTCCGCGCGCTCTGGGGATTACCCTGTTGTAATCAGCTTTCGCTTCGTTGATCAGCGTTTCGCGCTGTTGCTGAGCTTCATTAACCTGGTTAAAAGAGGGTTTTACTTTATCGGGCGGATTAATATCCTGAAGCACAACCTGCTCGACTCGGATTCCGTTTTCGTAATCAGAATTTAACTCCTGAATAATATCCTGAACACGCAATGCAACTTCTGCGCGGCCAACAGTCAGAACTTCATTTACGGTCCGGTTTCCGACAACTTGCCGCATAGCAGCTTCTGAGATATCCCTGAGTGTTTTATCAGGATTGCGAACTTTGAACAGGTACTGGTATGCATCTTCAATTCTGTACTGTACCACCCACTCAACATCAGCCAGGTTTAAATCCCCGGTGAGCATCAGCGACTCATCCACATAACCTGATTTCTGATATCGGGATTGTACACCGGCAGTTATTGTGCGATAACCAAATTCCTGCTTCAGCTGACGTTCAACCGGTACAATCTCGACCGTCTCAACTAACGGGACTTTATAATTGAGTCCCGATTCCGCGATTCGTACAAATTTACCAAACCTTTGAACAACCCCGACTTCCTCAGGCTCCACTGTATAAAATGAGGTGAATGCAGCTACAAGTACCACCGCCGCTATAATAATGATCTTAAAATTTCCAAGCAGGTTCTTTACCTGCGGCGGAATATTGGCGCCTTCAAACGGGTTTTTTATCTCATCCATAAGTTTTAGTTTACTTTCTTGTTAATTACTTTAATTATTTTTCAAACGGTTTTTCATGCTCTATATACCCTTTTTGATCTTATCATATTTTTGAATTTTCTTTCAGAAGAACTTCCAAAAGACTGTGTTAAAATAAAGTGAGGGTTTAAAAATCGAATAATAAATAAGCCATCCTAAACTACGGATTATTTTGCAGTTTGTTGCATTTCATTTGACTTCCGGTTCTCAAATAAAAAGGTGGAGTTAATCCCTGAACAATAATCTATTTCAACGATTTGCATCAACCCTGCAACAATCGGCGAATCAATAAAGTCATCATCGTAAAGACTTATTCGTCCGTAATAACTGTAGGATTATTAAACTAAAACTTTTCAGTTTTGCATTTTCACTTTTCCCGCTATGTTATGCTTCTTCCTTATCTGCAAAAGCATCAAACACCATCAGCAGGTCTTGCGCCACTTCTTCACGGGTCCTGCCTTCAATCCGGTGTCTCGGAATCATCGCTTTAATTTCGCCATCTACAAAAAAGGCAAACGAAGGTGAAGACGGCGGGTATTCACTAAAATATTCCCGCGCACGTGCCGTGGCCTCTTTGTCTTGCCCTGCGAAAACCGTTACAATCTGATCGGGCTTCTGGCCGGCTTTATCGAGTGCAATCTGCACTCCGGGGCGGGCATTGCCTGCAGCACAGCCACAAACAGAATTGATTACCATCAGCATGGTCCCTTCATTATACTCTTTCATTGCACGGTCAACATCTTCAACCGTTTTCAGCTCTTCTATTCCAAGGTCTGTTAACTCTTTTCTCATCCAGGAAGTATCGGGTCCTGTGCCAAATCCAAATTGCATAATATAATTCCTTTTTGTTTATGTTTTTTCGTCTCAAATATACAAAATCAGCAAGAAAGTTTAAGGCGGTTTTCTAATTAGATCTGCAAAACGACAAATATGTCAATTTGTATAAATGAATTTATAAGCCACGAATTCTTATTAATGAGATTATCATAAAAAAAGCACTCCGCTTTGCAACAGAGTGCTTTCGATTTTAACTGATTCAAAAAACACTACCTGGCGTCTTCATAATTTTTTTCAACCTGTTCCCAGTTCACAATATTCCAGAAAGACTGAATGTAATCAGGGCGCCGGTTCTGATAGTGCAGATAGTATGCATGTTCCCATACATCAAGTCCCATTATTGGAATTAATCCATTCATCAGCGGGCTATCCTGGTTTGCCGTTGATATAACTTTTAAGCCATTGCTGTTGTCTACAACCAGCCAGCCCCACCCTGAGCCGAACTGACCGGCAGATGTAGTTGAAAATTTTTCCTTGAAATTATCAAAGCTGCCGAATTCTTCATCTATAGCACTTGCAAGTGCTCCGCCGGGTTTACCTCCCCCATTTGGAGACAGTATTGTCCAGAAAAGTTTATGGTTGGCAAAACCGCCACCGTTGTTTACAACATTCTGACGAATATCTTCCGGTACTTCATTTATTCTGCTAAGTACTTTCTCAATTGGAAGGTCAGCGAATTCGTGTCCTTCAAGTGCCGCATTCACTTTGTTGGTATATCCCTGATGGTGCTTTGTATGATGAATTTCCATTGTTCTTGCATCGATATGCGGTTTAAGTGCATCGTATGCATATGGTAAATCTGGAAGTTTGTAAGCCATAATTTAGTCAGTTTTAAGAGTTCCGATTTATTAATTAAATCATTCGATTTACATTTTCTAAATATACTTTATATATCCTATTAATGTAAGCAGAAGAATAGAAGAGATCGTTCCTTTTAATTTAACATTCGCTATAAAAAACGAATCTGCTATAATGTTCGCAAATAACCACTACAACTATTCGGCAACGATGTTTAAATTAAGTTATCTTATATAAATAATTTTCTAAAAATGAACAGATCCCTATGCAATTTGATTATGATGTAATCGTCATCGGCAGCGGTCCTGCCGGTTTTTCGTGTGCAATGCAAAGCTCCAAATTTGATAAAAAGGTACTTATTGTTGAAGCGAACGATGAGTATATAGGAGGAACATGGATTAATAAAGGCACTGTTCCGAGTAAAGCTCTGCGGGAAGCGGCTAAAACAATTTATAAATTCCATTCTCAGTTTGGTGACGAGAAAGGCCGGAAACCTTATGAGCGGTTTAGAATGGAAGAGCTGTTGCAGTACAAACGTACTATCCTTGAGAGTAAAAACAGAAAAGTAAAAGAAGATCTCATTAAAAATAAGATCGATACTGTAAGAGGTTATGGCAAATTGGTTGACAATCACACAGTGAGTGTGAAAGATCATACAGATGAAGTAGAAACTCACACAGCAGAACATATACTCGTCTCTACTGGATCGAGGCCAACTTCACCTGAAAATTTTGAAATCGATCACACAAATATACTGGATTATGAAACGATCCTGGATATTACTCACATTCCCCGCAGAATAACCATTATCGGTGCCGGCATTATTGCTATGGAATATGCAACAGTCTTTGCATCTCTCGGTACCAGGGTAAATATTCTGAATAACAGCAGTTCACTGCTCCCTTTCCTGGATCATGAAATTTTTGAAATTCTTCAATCATCTTTAAAAAACAAAAATATTGCCCTCCACAACAATGTGACAATTGAATGGGTCAGAAAAAATGATCTTCGCAACTGTACTGAAGTTGCATTTGAGTCTGAAACAGATGAAAGGCTGCAGGTTGTGGAATCGGATCATGTTCTCTATATCGGCGGAAAGAAGCCAAATTCAAAGAACATCGGACTGGAAAAGGTCGGGGTGATAACAGATGAGGACGGCTACATTGAAACAGATAAATCATATCAAACCAGTATCGACAATATTTACGCTGCAGGTGATATTATCGGGTATCCGTCACTCGCATCCACCTCTTTTGTGCAGGGACGGCTTGCCGCCTGTGATATGTTCGGTATTCCGTCACAGGACCTGGTCAACGAGATTCCCTACGGCATCTATTCCATTCCTGAAATTGCCGGCGTAGGACTCACTGAAAAAGAAGCCCGTAATATGGATATGGACATAACAGTGGGCCGGGCGTATTTCCGAAACCTGACACAAGGTGATATCAGCCATATGGATGAAGGAATGCTGAAACTTGTTTTCGATACCAATAGTTTAAAACTGCTTGGTGTTCACATCATGGGTGAAAGTGCTTCCGATATGATCCACCTTGGACAAAGCGTGATGCACTACAATGGCGACATACGCTATTTTATACAGACTGTTCTTAATTATCCCACATTTTCCGAAGCTTACAGAATTGCTGCATTTAACGGTTTCAACAGAGTTAATAAGGCAGGAATTAAATACAGAGAAATCCTGGAATAGTGTAACGCTCTAAATATAATATACTGCCATTTTTAACCCCGCACTGTCAACCGGCGGATCTTCAGGTAAAGATTTGAGATCTTCAGACCGGCTCCGTTTTGCAGTAAGCGCCAGTACCATCGCATCTACGATATCATCTTCTTCCACCTCATTCCTCCGGTACTCTTCTTTGATATCCCTGAAAAAATCGGCGGCAATCTCTTCATGATTTTTTATCAGGTCGAGCCGGTGGCGCAACCCTTTTTTTGTTTTTTTCTTCTGGTAGATCATCCCGCCATTTAAATTCATAAAAAGCAATTCAGGGTGGCTTTCAAAAATACCCTCCTGCAACTCTGGCTTTTCAGTCAGAAAACGATCAACGATTTTGATCTTCGGAGTTATATTCCATGCCTGCAGAGACAATTTTTTCTCCGTATAGTCATAACTTTGCATGTTTGCTTCCACATAAGAAGGTGCATGCAGTGCCTGGCGAATGGGCGGACTGAAAACACTTGAAGCATACTCTGCACCAAGTTTTTTTCTCAGAAGCTGATCGCATTCCCTGTTATATGTTTCATCTTCAAGCCCGATGGGAATATCAATGAAAATTCTGTCAAACTCTTGAAATGCATTGAGCAGTGACTCATTATCACGCAATATTCTGTATTCTTCTGAATCACTGTCAAAACTGACAAGGATCCAGCCTGCTTTACATCCGTCAATCCCGGCTGTTTTCATCTGTATTATTTCTTTAAAGATTTATTGGATTTAAAATGAGGAAACATTTTTATCACTGAAAGTAATTCCATCAAATTAATATAGTTGTGTTATATATTCCCGTCATAACTCTGAATCATGAGCGGATTACCTAATTTCTGAAACCTGTTCAGTTTAATCGCAGATTATTTTAAAAATTAATTCACTCCTGATTTGTTGAATAATAGATTTGATGCAAATGCCGGCTATTCATCTAATGAAGGTATTACAGTTCTGGATTGAAATAAGATCAAAACGAGATCCGGATCTCAATTTTTAACATCCTCTTTTAATTTAATATGGAGTTCGTCAAGCTGTTTCTTATCAACAGTATCGGGACAGTTATCCATCAGGCTCTGGGCTTTCTGATTCTTTGGAAATGCAATCACTTCCCTCAGACTGTCGGCGCCCGCCATCAGCATAATGATTCTGTCGAGACCCAGGGCAATTCCGCCGTGAGGGGGAGCTCCGTAAGTGAAGGCGTCCAGCAAGAATCCAAACTTTTCACGGGCTTCCTGTTCATCAATTCCCAAAACGGAAAACATTTTTTGCTGAATTACGGGGTCGTGAATTCGGATAGACCCGCCGCCTATCTCGCTTCCGTTCAAAACCAGGTCGTAAGCCCTTGCATTCACTGATGCAGGATCCGATTCGAGTTTATCCATATCTTCATCCCGGGGAGACGTAAACGGATGATGTAATGCAAAGTATCTCTTCTCATCTTTATCCCACTCAACCAGTGGAAAGTCGGTTACCCATAAGAAATTCGATGCTGATGTATCAATAAGACCGAGATCTTTTCCCATCATCAGCCTGAGAGCCCCCATCTGCTTGTAGACGTCAGGCTGAGGGCCAGCAAAAATAAGAACAAGATCACCTCTGTTCGCGCCGGCACGGTCTGCCATCTTCTGAACTGTCTGATCAGTCAAAAATTTACCAACGCTGCAATTCAGATTATCTTCCTCCACTTTAATATAGATCATACCCGCGGCTCCTGTATGCCTTTTGGCCTCTTCCGTAAGCCTGTCGAGAGCTCCGCGTCCCATTTTTCCTTCACCGGGTACGTTAATAGCGAGAACTTTACCGCCTTTCTTTACGGTTGTCTGGAAAATTTTGAATTCTGAATGTTCGACAATATCAGACAGATCGCTAATCTCCATATCAAACCTCGTATCCGGTTTATCCGTCCCGTATCTCTGCATGGCTTCCTTATAGGTGATCCTGGGAAAAGGAAATTCCACCTTTTTATTCATATGCTTTCGCCACAGCTCAACCATCAATTGTTCGTGCACCCTGAAAACCTCTTCCTCATCTACAAACGACAACTCAACATCAATTTGTGTAAACTCAGGCTGGCGGTCTGCCCGCAAATCTTCGTCCCTGAAACATTTTACGATCTGAAAATAGCGATCCATTCCAGCTACCATCAGAATCTGTTTGTAAGTCTGGGGACTTTGGGGAAGCGCAAAAAATTTACCCGGGTTCACCCTGCTGGGGACAAGATAATCCCTGGCGCCCTCGGGAGTTGAGCGCATAAGTACAGGGGTTTCAACTTCAGCAAAATCTTTCTCACTATAAAAATTCCGCACTGTCTGGCAAACTTTCGATCTGAGGAGCAAATTTTTCTGCATTTTTTTACGGCGTAAATCCAGATATCTGTAACGCAGTCTCATCTCTTCATTTGTCGCAATATCATCTTTAATTTCAAAAGGCGGAGTTTCAGCCATTGAATAAATACGGATCTCCGAAACTTTGATCTCAACTTCGCCAGTGGACATCTCCGGATTTATCGTTTCATCACTTCTCTTCAGAACCTCTCCCCTGATTCCAATAACATATTCCGATCGCAGCTGTTCAGCAACTTCATGCAGATCTTTATCCTTTTCACCAAAAACAATTTGAGTGACTCCGTAGCGATCCCGCAGATCAATGAATATCAGCCCTCCCAAATCGCGCCTGGTTGAAACCCAGCCATTCAGAGTAACTGTTTCACCTTTGTTATCAATTGTAAGTTCACCGCAATTATGCGTACGTAACCAGCTCATAAATTATAGATTTTACAAAAAATTAGAATTATGTTTCGAAGCGCTGAAAATAAAGAATATCAGAACCATTCGCTTAGAAGATATTTATGGAAATTTCGACTGTTATTATAATTATCAATACGTTTGCCTCGCTGTTTCTTGCCGGTGTGATCTGGATAGTTCAGTTGGTCCACTATCCCTCCTTTCACTTTATGAATAAAAAAGGATTTGAAGAATTTCACAAACATCACTCTGTTCATATCTCATTTATTGTCGTTCCTGCAATGCTTATTGAACTTTCCACAGCTGTGATTCTGCCTTTTATTGAGAATCTCCCAAAAATCTTAACCATCTCTTCTCTGACGCTTGTGATTTTAATCTGGCTGAGTACATTTTTGATCCAGGTACCGGTTCATAACAGGTTAAGAAGCGGCTATGATAAAAAAGATGTTGACAGACTGGTCAGCTCCAACTGGATTCGTACATTTCTATGGTCGGTAAAGGCATTTACAGGTTATCTCCTGTTAACTTTCTGAAATTTAAAACTGTTTAAAGACTCATTTTTTTAATCCAGATTAAAATGTACTTCAATTTTAACAGATTTTTATGGAAATGTTCACATTTGGAAATAATCTATTATATTAGCTGTCCTCATTATAAATTAAAACGTTATGGGCAAGATACGGATTTTAATCGCAGACGGTACCGATATAGCAAAATATGGGCTTAAAGCGATTCTTGAAGAGGAAAATAATTTTGAGATTATTGGTATTGCCGGTAACGGAAAAAATGCGTGTAAATTATTTTCTGTTCATGAGCCTCATGTCTGCATAATCTCATCGAATATTTCAGACCTGAATATACATGAGCTGATGGATAATTTCAGAAAATTCCGTAAAAATCCGCGTGTGCTTGTTTTAACTAATTCCACCGATTTTCTGCATCTGAACCAGGCATTGAAGGCCGGTGTTACAGGTTATATAGTAAAAAGCACAAACGGCAATGAACTAAAAAAAGCTGTTAAGAGTGTAGCCAGGGGTGAACAGGCCTTTAGTACATCAGTATCTAAAATGATAACCAAAAGGTACACTGACATTACCCAGAAAAAAGATGATCAAAAACCGGCACAGATTATTACAAAAAGAGAACGTGAAATTTTACGCCTGATAGTAGATGGTTATACCAGTTCAGAAATTGCCAAAATTTTATTTATCAGCCCGCGCACAGTTGAAACCCACCGTTCTAATCTGATGCAGAAGCTGAATATCAAGAATACAGCAGGTCTCGTCCGGTATGCCCTGGAGAAAGGAGAAATTAAATAAACAGTATTTAAGTATTTTTACGTAGACAAATTACGTACTTCCTTCTATTGCAGACAATCTGTTATAAATTTATGTTTTAAGTGCAAATGGGGTAATAGCCGTCTGTAGATGATATTTAGCAGTTGTCTTTGACTGGACAACTGCTAATTTTTTTTTATAGCTGAAAATTTATAGCCACTGATGCCAGTCTAAACAGCATTTCCTGTAACCTTTTCAATATCACAAGAGATTCACGCCCTTAATTTGTTGCAGAATTATTTACCTTTTCTCTCATTAAACTGAGATTGATGTCGCCTGAGCAAAACCGAAAAATTATTCTCTTTATTGCAATCGTTTTTATTGCAATCAATTTAAGACCGTCCATTGCCGGAGTTGGCCCCCTGATACCTGAAATCAGGGCTGACACAGGTCTTTCCAACACGCTTTTAGGTTTGTTGATTAGTTTGCCGGTTTTATCGTTTGGTATATTTTCGGTTCTCACTCCTGTTTTTACACGTCGATACGGAACAGAGGGAACCATGGCCCTTGCCCTTTTCCTGCTAACTTCCGGTATCCTGTTACGTGTGATACCTGTTCACTCGGCACTCTATGCCGGAACGGTTATACTTGGAATCGGGATCGCCCTCGGAAATGTGCTTCTTCCGGGAATTGTTAAAAAACGGTTTCCCGATAAAATCGGAATAATGACCGGGATCTACTCTGCCCTTCTTGGCACCGGAGCTGCAATCGCATCCGGAGTCAGTGTGCCGCTTTCTGAAGGGCTAAATTTTGGATGGCGCTGGTCGCTTGGCTCCTGGTCACTCATCTCATTTATTGCCCTTCTGATTTGGCTGCCACAATTAAAAAATAACAGGAAAGTTGTCACCCAAAAAAGCCTGCGCAGTTCACTCAGGCACCTGGGCTTGTCTAAATTGGCATGGAATGTCGCCCTGTTTATGGGATTGCAATCTCTCACATTTTACATTCTGATCACCTGGCTGCCGGATATCCTGATTGATCGCGGAGTCAGCCCGGTTCACGCCGGATGGTTTCTTTCGGTTCTGCAGGCAACCGGAGCAATTGGCACGTTTGTCATGCCTTATTGGGCTTCAGGCCGAAAACGCCAGAGATTGCCGGTTTCCATCATCATCATTCTTGAATTTGCAGCTATTATCCTGTTGCTTGTCACTATATCAGATTCGCTTCTGATTCTGTTAATTGTATCTGTGCTTGGCTTTAGTGTGGGAAGCAGTTTCGGAATGGGGCTTCTTTTTATTAGTCTTCGGGCAAGGGATACCGAAACCGTAAACGAACTTTCCGGAATGTCTCAATCTGTCGGTTACTCACTGGCTGCTGCAGGTCCCGCTCTTTTCGGTGCTTTTCATGACCTGGTTGCAAACTGGACGATCCCACTTGCTTTTCTTTTGATCATATCCGTTATAAAACTTTGGTCCGGATGGAAATCAGGTATGGATGAGTTTGTCTGATTTGATACGCTGCAAAAAATCAGTGAAAATTTCTGTTCCACAATCAGTAAAAACAAAATGAAACAATTATGAAACCTTTTCGTAACTGACTAGCAACTATATAAACAAATCACTGCTCATATGTACCGGGTTATTTTAGGGTTCTCAATTTCTTTATTTGCATTAGCGGGATGCGTCAGCTTTGGACCTGTATCCCAAAAATCGATTAAAGGCAACGGCGATATTATCAGCCAAACAAGAGAGGTTGGCGATTTCACGGAACTCAGGGTTACCGGTGCACGCAGCACGATTGTGTATGGAGACCGAAACGGACCCATTCGCATAACCGGTGATTCCAACATCCTGGAACATACTTCCTCCTATGTCGAAAATGGTACTCTTGTCATAACTACAGCATCCAATGCATCCCTTAGCCCTACACAGCGGGTTGAAATTGAAGTCCCCTCCACTTCGCTGGATTATATTCGGGTATCCGGGTCGAACCGGATTAATATAAAAAATATAGACCGCAGTTCGTTCACCATCAGGGGAAGTGGCAGCACCACGATCGAAGCGGACGGATACGCTGATGATCTTCAGGTGCGGATGTCCGGAAGTTCACGAATCGATGCCTCCGGGTTAATCGCCGAAACAGTTGCTATCCGGACAAGCGGTTCATCCAAAGCCGAAATTTATGCCTCCGAAAGGCTCAAATCCAGGTCATCCGGTTCATCCCGCATCATGGTTCATGGCCATCCAAAAAAGATCACCAATCAGTCCAGCGGTTCAAGTTTCTTGCGAAGTGTAAGATAGAGGTGTGTGAATGGGCGTTTTCAATCTATAGTTATTTTAAAATGATGGATATCCCGCTACTCACTCTTGGGTAAAATTCTCACAATACCATTATCCGTTTCCGTAGCCACATAAATGTATCCGTCCGGACCCTGCCTGATATCCCGCACCCGACCGATATCCTCAAAAAGAATTTCATCTCCCGCTACGGTATTGTTTTCAATATCGGCCCGTACAACATACCCGAATCTCAATGACCCGACCAGAATATCACCCTGCCACTCAGGGTATCGTTCGCTGGTAACAAAAGTCATGCCCGACGGGGCGATGGACGGGTCCCAGTACCATTCCGGCTGCTCCATTCCTGCCCTGGCTGTATCTTCAGCAAACTCGGTGCCATCGTAATTGATTCCGTAACTGATTACAGGCCATCCGTAGTTATTCCCGGACCGTATGATGTTAACTTCATCACCGCCCTGCGGGCCATGCTCGTGCTCCCAAAGCTCCCCGGTTTCAGGGTGCAGGTCCATTCCCTGCGGATTTCGCACTCCATAAGCAAATACTGCATCCAGGCCCTCTTCTCCAACAAACGGGTTATCTTCAGGAATTCGTCCGTCGTCATGAAGCCGGTAAATCTTGCCGGCATCACGGGTAATATCCTGTGGATTCACATCCCGGTTGCCACGATCACCAATCGCAAAATAGACATAGCCTTCGTTATCGAAAACAATCCGGCTTCCAAAGTGGTGCCCCCGATTGGTATTCGGTTCAGCTTTGTAAAGAACTTCATGATCGGTGAGGCCGTTGCGGTCATCATTCAGCCTGGCCCGCATCAGGGCTGTATTGGCGCCACCACCACCTTCGGTACTCGAATATGTGATATAAATCCACCCGTTCTCTTCATATTGTGGATGAACAACAACATCCAGAAGGCCGCCCTGGCTTCGAGCAAATACATCAGGAACTCCTTCGATAATCTGCCCCTCTTCACTTCCGTCGCTGAACAGATATAAGTTACCGCTCCTCTGAGTTACCAGCATGCTTCCGTCAGGCAGCCAATCCATACCCCAGGGAACATCAACCGTATTTGTTACAGTTTCGAGGTTGTATGCACTATTGCTGTTTTCAATTTCTTGTGCTTCTTTTCCGTTGCTGCAAGCCATAGCAAAAAAAGTCAGTAGTATTAACAAATATTTTAACATGTCGAAGTGTATTTAATGTTGAATTCTTGTCGTTGATATTTTAAAAAATGGAGATGCCGGATTTACTGCGTCCCTGTTTACACATGAATGTACCTTTTGATCTGAAAAAAAGCCAATCTCAGGTTTAAATTTACCGGTCAGTTAATTCAAACTCCGTCTACGGCACTCGAAAGCAGCGGGAACTCATTTCTCAGGCCCGGTTTAAAAAGTACAGTTATGCTATGGGGTGTGTCTAAAGAGGCTGGATTTGCAGAGGATGGAGAAAAAAGGCAAAAGTTTACATTCTCTATAAAGTAAAATGCTGCATACATTTTTTGAACTCATTGTTAGTCGACAGTCTTAATCATTGTAAGAATATGAATAGACATTTCTGCAGTTCTTAAGTCAAGTATCTCAAGATTGTATTGTAGCGTGGGAGGGACTCGAACCCTCGGCCTCCGGGTTATGAATCCGACGCTCTTACCAGCTGAGCTACCACGCCTTACGTTTTTTATAACCTTTAATCCATTTAGTCTGAATCAATCAAAGAATTTTACAGTAAATCAAATATCATACATAATTTAAGTAAGGACTCGAACCCTCGTCCGCCAGCCGGCGGATATGAATCCGACGCTCTTACTCCCGAACGCTTTCGGGAAGCTACCACGCCTTACGTTTTTTATAACCTTTAATCCATTTAGTCTGAATCAATCAAAGAATTTTACAGTAAATCAAAATTCCTTTAAAAACCTAACCGGGAACTGTTACATATCTGTTTCAAAACAGATTTTTAAAATAAGACTTTTTTCAACAAGGTTGAAGTACTCTTTCATATTTTCTTTCAAAATCATTCTTTATCTTCATCACGAACGGGGCTATTTTAATAACCATCTGAAATTTCAACATATACATACGTAACAACAGCTTAATGGCAAAGAAAATAACGAAACAAAAAGACGATTATTCACAGTGGTACCTTGATGTCATTAAAGAAGCAAAACTTGCTGACCATTCGCCTGTTCGCGGATGCATGGTTATTCGTCCGAATGGCTACGCACTTTGGGAAAACATGAAGCAGGCACTGGACGGGATGTTTAAAGATACCGGCCACGAAAATGCCTATTTCCCGCTTTTTATTCCAAAATCATTTCTCTCAAAAGAGGCACAGCACGTGGAAGGATTTGCCAAGGAGTGTGCGGTTATTACACACAGTCGCCTGAAAAGCGCTGATGGCGGAGTGGAAGTTGATCCCGATTCAAAACTGGAAGAAGAACTGATTGTGCGCCCCACCTCTGAAACTATTATCTGGGATTCCTATCGTGACTGGATTCAATCCTACAGGGACCTGCCAATCCTGATCAACCAATGGGCAAATGTGGTCCGCTGGGAAATGCGTACCCGCCTTTTTCTGAGAACCATGGAATTTCTGTGGCAGGAAGGCCATACGGCTCATGCAACAGAAAAGGAAGCTGTTGCCGAGACCAAACAGATGCTTGAGGTCTATCGGACATTTGCCGAAGAGTATATGGCTATGCCGGTGATAACCGGTGTGAAAACGGAATCAGAACGATTTGCCGGCGCTGTTGATACCTATTGTATTGAAGCTCTTATGCAAGACGGGAAAGCCTTGCAGGCAGGTACAAGCCATTTTCTCGGTCAGAATTTTGCCAAAGCCTTCGATGTAAGATTTCAGGACAGTGATGGTGAGCACAAACATGTATGGGCCACGAGCTGGGGCGTTTCCACCCGGCTGATTGGCGGCCTTATTATGACGCACAGTGACGATAACGGACTCGTACTGCCTCCAAAACTAGCTCCGGTCCAGGTTGTTATTGTTCCAATCTGGCGTGATGAAAAACAGAAAGAGATTGTAACCGAATACGCCAATTCCATTCTTGCCGAGCTGAATGAACTCGATATTCGTGTTAAACTGGATGCTCGTGATAATTACAATCCCGGCTGGAAATTTGCTGAGCATGAGGCCCGGGGAACGCCTTTGCGAATTGCTGTGGGTCCGCGGGATGTTGAAAACAAGAATGTGGAACTGGCACGGCGTGATACTCTTGATAAAAACATTGTTCCAAGAGACGGCCTGGCAGATAACATAAAAAACATGCTCGGGTCCATTCAGAATGAACTGTTCCAGATAGCTAAAAAACGAATGGAGGATCACACAAAAGTTGTTGATACATATGAAGAATTTAAAACCAAAATTGAGGATGGCGGATTTATCTATGCTCACTGGGATGGTACGTCTGAAACTGAAGAGAAGATAAAACAGGAAACAAAAGCAACAATCAGACTCATCCCGTTAACAGAGGGTGAAAAAGGTACCTGTATGGTTACGGGTAAACCTTCCGCACAAAGAGTTCTTTTCGCAAGATCATATTAAACATTCAAACAGATGGATTTACTTCAAAATAATTATCCGTATTTCGCATGTACTTCTGAACAGTGCAGAGAACTTGACGAAAAAACGATTTCTGAGTTTGGCATTGACGGATTTACCCTTATGGAAACTGCCGCAATGCAGGCTGCACGATTCATTGGTGAACGGGAAGGAATAAACAAAAGAGGGCTTTTTATTTGCGGTAAAGGAAATAATGCGGGTGACGCTCTGGCAGCCGTACGATACCTGGTTCAGGAATATCAGCACCAGGCAGTGATCTTTTTTGTATCCGGTCATGACGATTTATCAGATGATGCCGATAAAAATTACCGGCACCTGGAAAAATTAAAAACTGACGGGTACAAAATTACCTTTATAAATGAACCGGGGTCACTTTCTGATTTTGATTGCGATTACATCACAGACGGGATGCTGGGTACCGGACTGTCAAGCCCCCTTCGCTCTGGTTACCTGGATACAACTGAGTGGATTAATCGTCAGGCATCAACAATCTATGCCATCGATATTCCTACAGGTATCTCAGCAGATAACGGTGAAATTTTAGGGGATGCTGTCCGGGCAGATTACACACTGACATTCGGAGTGAAAAAAACCGGTTTTCTTTTTAACGGAGGCAAGAGCCATACAGGAGAAATTATTCATTTTAAACTCCCGTTTTCAAGGTCCCATATTCGGTCGGATGGTCTCATTTTTGATGAAACCTGGCTCGATCAGATACCTGAGATTAAGCGAAAAGGCAAACACAAATATGATAAAGGTGTTGTTCATGTACTGGCGGGTTCAGAGGGCCTTACTGGTGCAGCGATCATGGCATGTAAAAGTGCGTGGAACACCGGTGCAGGAGCCGTAATATTATATGCCCCTAAACAACTTTTGCCCGTTTATGAGTGTACAATTCCAGAAATTATAAAAGTGCCTCTCGGAAGTAATGATGATGCCTTTTATAAAAACATCCATACACCTGCCGTTCTGGAAATGGTTGAAAAGCGGGGCGGAACTCTCCTGGTCGGACCCGGAATTGGTCTCAAGCCCGAAACAAAGGCCTTTGTCCTGGAAATTTTGAGAAGTTGTGAAATGAATACGATTTTGGATGCCGACGGACTTTCAGTCTGGCAGGAATTCAAAGACGATCCGGGTAAGCAAAAATTGGAAAATATGATATTAACCCCGCACCCTGGTGAAGCAAATAATTATCTTGATGCTGATTTTAAATCTGATTTTGAAAGGCTGAAATGGACAAAAAACTTTACCTCGGAATACAGCTGTGCCATATTTTCCAAGGGTAATCCTGCAATTTTCGGATATATGGAAAACGCGTATATATCGGGGTATGATACGACAATTTTTTCGCGGGCAGGATTTGGCGATGTGCTTTCGGGAACAATTGCCGCTAATCTTGCTATATCAGGTAATATTGAACTCAGTGTAATACGTGCACTTCTGGAAGGATATAAAAAAGCAAAGTTGAATAAAGAGCCTGTTTCACCGCGAGATATACTATGATTCAGAAGACAATCGAATTTCTTGAGCGGCAAAAAAAATTATTAGCTGTTTTAATAGCCCTCTTGACTATACTTACACTGCTCTTTACACTGTTACCTTCCGACAATCTTTTTGAAAGCAGTGTATGGAAATTTGATAAACTTGGTCATACCTTATTATTTGGTACATGGACATTTTTGCTGGGGCTGTACATTTTAATTGCCACAAAAAAATCACTGCCTCTTTTTGCCCTTTTTTTAATCGGTGCGTTTTTTGGCATCTCTATTGAAATATTACAGGAGGTGCTGCCCGTGAATCGCGCTGCTGATCCTTATGACGCCCTGGCTGATATGATTGGTTGTTTAATTGCAGTTATATCACTAAAGTTCATCACAAGAAAATCGGACTAAGAAGGAGTGATTTCATAGAAGTTACTCAGTAAAATTAACAGATCGTGACTATTATGATCAAAGAATGGTCCGGCAATAAAGCTTATCTTATTTAATAAATTCTTCGTTTAAAGAATAATAACTGCAAAGTTTTCGTTGGATACTTACAAAGATTTCAATTATACTTGGGAGTCAAGAAATAAAAACAATAGGAAATAGATGAAAGAAAGAAAAAAACCGGAAGCAGATTTACGCAATTACTATACAGTAATTCTCGAATTTGGATTAATTCTTGCGCTTGTGGTATTTATCGGGGCTATAAAAATGGATCTCCATAGTGCAGCACCCGAAGAATACACCATTGAGGAGCAAGAAATAGTCGAAATGGAAGAAATCGAAATTACAAAACACATTGAAACTCCTCCGCCGCCGCCAAGGCCACCGGTGCCCGTAGAGGTTCCAAACGATGAAATCATAGAGGATGTTGACATTAACATCGATTCAGAACTTACTCTTGACGGACCTCTGAGTGCTCCTCCGCCACCACCTCAGGAAGAAGAACCTGAAGAAGATTTCTTCGTTGTAGTGGAAGAGATGCCTGAATTAATCGGCGGACTTGGTGAGCTTCAGAAAAATATTAAGTACCCGGAAATGGCTAGACGGGCAGGTATTGAAGGACGTGTTTATGTACAGTTTATCGTAAACGAACGGGGCGAAGTTGAAGACCCGCGGGTTATCCGTGGAATCGGAGGCGGTGCTGATGAAGAGGCGCTTCGTGCAGTTCGGCAGGCAAAATTTAAGCCCGGTATGCAAAGAGGCCGACCGGTTCGTGTTCAGTACAGTTTGCCAATCGTGTTCCAATTGCAGAACTAATACCGCACCTGCAGCAACAGGACACCTGATTTTCAAAAAGGCGTGAATTTTTCACGCCTTTTTTTGTGATTTCAATTCTTTTAAAACATTTTTAAGGTTCGAATATCCCACAACCTCATAAGCTGTTTTTACCGGCATCCACTGAACCTCCTCGATCTGCTCATCCGTCTGCGGAATAAACTCTGTTGCAGAATCAGCAAGTGTCATAAGGTACCAATGAGTTGTTTTTCCGATCAGTTTCTCACCTTCACGATATTCGTGATAGGTATCAGTCAAAAAATACTCAATCTCAGGTTTCCGTACACCGATTTCTTCCGAAACTTCACGAATGGCACACTCACTTGCAGATTCGTCATCTTCTTTTTTTCCCTTGGGTAAATCCCAAAGGCCTCGTCTTTTTATCAGAACAATTTCTGTACCTCCCTTCCCTGTTTCCCTGTATACAATGCCACCTCCGGCTTCAATGATCTCATCCGTTTTACTCTTCATCTTTATCTTTTTCTTTGCCCTCTCCGCCGGACTTATCACTTGCTTCTCCTTTTTTCTCATCCGCGTAGTTCAAACGTAAATTGGTCAGCGTCTGATTCAGATACTGACGTAATTCTTCCGGCAAGTTCCCTTTTGTAAATCTGTCCAGCATGAGTAATGTATCAATAGCGTACTTCGCAGACTTTAAATCCCTTTCAATTTTATCCGTTGCTGGGTTTTTAATCTTTCCCATGCCCATCATTGCTATTTGCTGATGCTGTTGTATAAGCATCACGAACAGTAGTTGCTGCTGCTGATCATCGTTTAGCTTTTCTCCATTTTCAGAAGGGTTCTTCGCCATAGTTAATTCACCTTTATTTTATAAATTATTCTTTAGATCTGTTTCAAGGAAGTCAATTAAATTCTTTACATTTAGACTTGTTAACAAAATACAAAATATGACATTCAAATGGCTATAGTTCACCCTTTTAAAGGCTGGCTTCCTAAAACTGACTATGTTGATGAGGTCGCATGTGTTCCATATGACGTTATCAGTAAAGACGAGGCGGCGGAAATGGCTCTTGGAAAGCCAACAAGTTTTCTTCACGTAATCAGGCCCGAAATTGACCTTCCGGATAACACCCCTTTTCATGCTGATGCGGTCTATGAAAAAGGCGCCGAAAACCTGAAAAAGCTTATTGAGTCACCTGTAATGCAGCAGGATTCTCTTCCGCACATCTATATCTACCAGCTTGAAACAGAAGAACATAAACAGACAGGTGTATTTACGTGTGTATCGGTTCAGGATTACGATAACGATGTGATCCTGAAACACGAGCTAACCCGTCCGGATAAAGAAGATGACAGAACCCGGCATATCCTGGAACAGTCGGCTCATGCAGAACCTGTAATGTTTACGTACAAAGATGATGACGAGGTACAGTTTTTAATAGAAAAAACGACTGTTACCTCTCCCCCGGTAATAGAACACACGGGAGAAGATGGAGTGATTCACAAGGTTTGGAAAACAGAAAAAACGGCTGATTTTGCAGAGGCATTTTCAAAAGTACCCCACATGTATGTGGCAGATGGTCACCATCGCTGTAAAGCCGCTTCCAGGGCAGCAGAAAAGCTGAGAAAAGAGAAAAATATTTTCCCGGGAGAAGCTGAATTTGAATATTTTCCTGCTGTGATTTTTCCCATGAGTGAAATGAAAATTCTGCCTTACAACAGGATTGTTTCATGCCAGGATAAATCCCGGATTAATGATCTTTTTTCAACGCTCAATCCGGTTAAAACAGAGCGCCAAACGCCTGATTCAAAGGGATCTGTCCATATTTATTATTCCGGCAGCTGGTACAAACTGGAATTACCGGAGCCCGAATCAGAAAATGTGGTTTCAAATTTGGACGCTTCAAGACTCCAGAACTCTGTTTTAAAACCGTTTTTTGGAATTGAAAACCCAAGAACAAATCCGAATATCAATTTTGTCGGTGGCATCAGGGGAACCGGTGAACTGGAACGGCTGGTTGATAAAAACAAGGCCGATATTGCCTTCAGCATGTACCCGACGAGTATTGAAGAGCTTGTGGCTGTTTCGGATGCAGGCCTGCTGATGCCTCCTAAATCAACATGGTTTGAGCCAAAATTGAAATCAGGAATAATCATTCACACTTTTTAAACAGAGGATATATCATGAAACGAGTACATAACTTCAGCGCCGGGCCGGCAACACTTCCTGTCGAAGTATTACAAAAAGTTCAGAAGGAACTTCCCGATTACAGAGGCAAGGGTGCTTCTATCATTGAGATGAGTCACCGCAGCCCTGAGTATACAGAAATAAATGATCAGGCTGCCGAACGCTTACTGAAAATTCTCGGGGCGGATTCCGATCAGTGGGAGGTTCTGTTTCTTCAGGGTGGAGCAAGCGCGCAGTTTATGATGACACCTCACAATTTTTTAACTGCCACGAGAACCGCTGATTACATTGATACAGGAGCATGGTCAGCAAAAGCTATAAAAGAAGCGAAACTTTTTGGGAATGTACATGTGCCATACAGCAGTAAAGAACAACAGTACAACCGGGTTCCGGATAACAGTGAACTATCCTTTTCAGACGAACCGGTATACGTGCACTTCACAAGTAACAACACAATCTTCGGTACACAATTCAGCAGCGAACCTGAAACCGGCGGGATTCCGCTTGTGTGTGATGCATCTTCTGATTTTTTATCCCGCCCTGTAGATCTCGATAAATATGGACTGATTTATGCAGGCGCCCAGAAAAATGTAGGGCCGGCCGGCGTAACAGTTGTTCTTATCAGGAAAGATTTTGTCGGGAAACAACATTCTGAAGCCATCCCCACAATACTCAACTATAAAACACACATTCAGAAGTTATTTAATACACCGCCTGTATTTGCTGTTTATATGGTCAATTATGTTCTGGAATGGATTCTGGAAAAGGGCGGACTCTCTTATTTTAGTTCATTCAACGAGAAAAAAGCCGATTTACTCTATGATGAGCTTGATAAAGATGATTTTTACAGGGGAACTGTAGAAAAAGAGTCCCGCTCAAAAATGAATGTGACATTCAGACTGCATACCGAAGATCTGGAAGCCGCTTTTCTGAAAGAGGCCGCTCAAAATGACCTGGTGAATCTGAAGGGACACCGAAGTGTGGGCGGCGTCCGAGCAAGTATTTATAACGCCTGCTCTATGGAAAGCGTGGAAGCACTGGTTGGTTTTATGCAGGAGTTCAGAAAGAAGAATAACTGAGTGGCTGAGAGGTAATCATTAGAATTTTATGCTGCAGGATACTTTTCTGGACCAGGGGGAGGATTCGAAGGATAATCCCCGGACACACCCCTCGCTTAGCCAAACCGCCTGAAGGCGTTTGGTTTGCGCATTTCCCCTCTCGAGAGGGGACAGGGTAACCTTAACGCCATCAGGCGATTATGGTTAGACAGGGGTGTGTCCGGGATGCTCACAACACCCCAAAAATCGTCAAAAGATGATCAATCGTGTTGGGTACGAATAGCAAAATATAAATCACGCCCCAGAGTGCACCTGCTATGTGTGCTTCATGATTGATCCGGCTCCCCTGGCTTTTACTGGCATAAATACTGTAAGCCAAAAAGGCGATGCCAAATAGCCAGGCCGGTATTGGAACAGGTATAAACATGATATAGAGGCTTTCGGTCGGAAATAAGAGAATAAATCCAAATAAAACAGCTTCAACAGCCCCGGATGCTCCAAGGGTGGCGAAGTCCGGATCATCCTTGAATCGAAAAACTGAAGGAAAAGCCGAAAAAAGTATTCCGCTGGCGTAAAGTGCAATAAAATGAGCTTCGCCAATTGTCCGCTCCAGAATAACACCGAATATGAAGAGTACAAACATGTTCAGAAACAGATGACCCATATTTGCATGCAGAAATCCGGAGGTAAAAAGTTCATGCCAGGTCTTTTTCCTGACCATCCGATACGGCTGCAAGATTCCCCAGGATAGCAGTGGCGGGTAGATGTAGAGCGCTGCAACTGAAAAAAGAGAAGTAATTAAAATGATAACTGCGGTAACTGACATAAGCCTCAAATGTACGGCAGAAATATCTTAGAATTCAACTAATTTGAAAAACAAGTTTGTTAAAACAAGTACTCTAACACTTTCTTCAGACAAAAAATTGTTGTCCCGGATTAGTTACAAGTTGTATCTTTGTTATTTGTGGTTATTTGTGAATTCAAATTCATGAATATTGTTAATATCTGCCCAATAACAGGTTTCTATAAGCCGATGTAGCTCAGGGGTAGAGTCCCGACAAAAAAAGCCAGTATAGCTCAGTGGCAGAGCAATCGCCTCGTAAGCGATAGGTCGCCGGTTCAAATCCGGCTACTGGCTCATATTTACGGGATAAAGCGTAGGTCGCCGGTTCAAATCCGGCCATCGGCTCTCTTTTGTAGAAAAATGTAAGTGTGAATCTTCAAGATAACTTTCCCTTTTCTCTTATTTAAGAATGAATACTATTTTTAAATACCTCCTTTGCTGTATTCAATCTTAACTGCAATGGATTCTTATCTCCCGAACTGCTATATTTTTCGAAACATATCGGATATCTACATATATAAACCCTGTGCAAGTCTGTAAAATAAACTATTTAATTTTTTTTACACTAGTCTCCATTCTTATGGTAAGTTGTGGTGTTTCAAAACGCGGATCGTCAACAGTTTCCTATGAGAATGCTGAAAGCGGCGCAATGATCCAGGATGGTGTGGCCAGCTGGTACGGACCCAAATTTCACGGTAAAACCACCGCGAACGGAGAACGCTACAACATGAATGGTCTGACGGCAGCCCACAAAACACTCCCGTTCAATACGATTGTGCGGGTTGAAAATATTTCAAACGGACGCACAGTTGATGTACGAATTAATGACCGCGGACCTTTTGTGGGTAATCGCATCATTGACTTATCAAGAAGAGCTGCTGAGGAGGTTGATATGATAGGTTCAGGAACAGCAAACGTCCGTATCTTCTTATTAAAAGACGGTGACCGTAAAGTATCTGCTGCCAACACATCAAACCCGCCTACTTTTACAGTTCAGATTGCTTCCTTTGATGGGCGCTCAGAAGCTGAGCGCCACGCTTCCGGAATATCGGGCGCACGGGTTGAAACGGGAGTCGTGAACAAAAAAACTGTTTACAGAGTATTCTACGGAGTTTATAAATCTGAAGAAGCAGCGAAAAATGCTCACCGTCAGTTGCAGCGTAACGGCCACAATGGTTTTGTAAAACAGATTGAGAATTAGAAGTTATATCCATAATTATAAATTTTTCTTCATTTTCCGGGATTTATTTGGCGCCGATTTGGGTTTTGAGTTCCTAATTGAATAAAGATATGTAATGGAAAAAAAAGAGATAATTGTTATTGGCAGCGGATTTGGCGGCCTTGCAACGGCTTCCCGTCTGTTATCCCGGGGTCATAGTGTAAAAATTTTTGAGAAGCGTGATAAACCCGGTGGCCGGGCTTATGTGTATGAGAAAAATGGGTTCACATTCGACGGCGGGCCAACAGTCATTACCGCACCATTTATGTTTGATGACATTTATGAAGCTGCCGGTAAGAAAAGAGAAGATTTTATTGATTTCGTACCTTGTAATCCCTTCTACCGTATCTTTGACTGGAACCACAGACCGTTTGATTACAATGATGATCACGAATTTACACTCAAAGAGATTGAGAAACGGAATCCATCAGATAAAGAGGGATACGAGAAGTTTATCTCAACAACCAAAGCGATTTTTCAAAAAGGTTTTGTTGAACTGGCAGATAAGCCATTTCTGAAATTCACGGATATGCTGAAGGTAGCGCCGGATTTAATCAGGCTGCAATCCTATAAAACAGTTTATAAATATGTTGCGCAGTTTATTGATGATGAATTTCTGCGGCGCTGTTTTTCCTTTCATCCGCTGCTTGTAGGAGGAAATCCGTTCGACACAACCTCCATTTATGCAATGATCCATTACCTGGAACGTGAATGGGGAGTTCATTATGCCATGGGAGGCACTGGTGCCATTGTCGAGGCACTTGTAAACCTGATCACGGAACAGGGTGGCCAGTTACATCTTGAAGCAGAAATTGATGAAATCCTGGTAACTGATGGAAAAGCTCAGGGAATTCGTTTAAAAAATGGTGAGACACACAAAGCGGATGCTATTGTTTCGAACGCTGACGTGGCATTTACCTATAAAAACCTGATTGATAAGAAACATCGTAAAAAATATAGCGATCGAAAGATTGAACGGACTAAATACAGCATGTCTCTTTTTGTGATCTACTTCGGCACAAAAAAACAGTATCGCGAACAGGGACTTGCTCATCATAACATCATACTTGGAAAACGGTACAAAGAGTTGCTATCGGATATCTTTAATAAGAAACATCTTTCTGACGATTTTTCTCTTTACCTGCATATGCCTACAATTACTGATCCGTCTATGGCTCCGGAGGGTTGTGAATCCTTTTACGTGCTCTCCCCCGTTCCGCATCTTGACAGTGGAACCGACTGGAATGAAGCAGCGCCAAGATACCGTGACTTAATTATGAATTTCCTGGAAGAGAACTACCTGCCCGACCTTCAGGAAAATCTTGTGGCAGAGCACTATATCGATCCGCTGCATTTTCAGGATACACTCAACAGTTATAAGGGTTCAGCCTTTTCAGTTCAGCCAATCCTTACGCAGTCGGCCTGGTTCCGCCCGCACAACAAAAGTGAAGATGTTGACGGGCTCTACTTCGTCGGAGCCGGCACCCATCCCGGAGCAGGCTTGCCGGGCGTGCTCTCATCCGCAAAGATTGCAGAGAATTTGATTGGGGAGGCCGGTTGAAAGTTGATAGATTTGTATAAGGAAACACAAATCGAATAAAAATTATAGACGTTGGCGGTGTGTTATTGGCTGTCAGCGATCAGCTTTGAGCATCCTCCCTGCATCTCTTAGCGATGATCGCAAATTCCATTTGTGCCCTTTGCTAGAAACAACCAGACCCGAAGATCGTATTAATAGCATGCGTCTAACCCTCATTTATACAAGCGATGTATAGCAGCTACTGTTTCAGCTTCTCCTGCAGCGCATCCCAGTCGGCCAGAAAGCGCTCTAAACCAATATCTGTAAGCGGATGTTTAAGCAATTGATCGATTACCTTCAGCGGCATTGTGGCTACATCCGCGCCAAGCCTGGCTGCTTCCACCACATGCATAGGATGGCGAATGCTGGCAGCAAGCACTTCGGTTGTATAACCGTAATTCTCATATATCATTACAATATCGGCAATAACACTCATCCCTTCGCTTGAAATATCATCCAGCCTCCCAATAAACGGAGAAATGTAGGTGGCTCCTGCTTTGGCTGCAATCAGGGCCTGTGTAGGCGAGAAACAAAGAGTGCAATTGGTTTTGATACCCTCATCTGATAGTGTTTTTATTGCTTTGATACCCTCCTTTATCAGAGGTACCTTTACAACCACATTATCTGCAATGGCTGCGATATTTCTGCCTTCGGCTACAATATCCCCGAATTTGGTGGAAACGACCTCGGCTGAGACATCCCCTTCAACTATTTCACATATTTTAGCGATATGGCCTTCAAAATCCTTCACTCCAACTTTTGCGCACAAACTGGGATTGGTTGTTACGCCATCGAGCACTCCCAGGTCGTTCGCTTCTTGTATCTCTTCCAGATCGGCTGTATCAATAAAAAATTTCATAGACTAACTTTTCGTTTTTTGAGTTGAGGATTGGTTAAGATAACAAATGATTTATTATTTTCTGAAACTTCATGAACTTCTTTTATCCCTCTGTTCGTTTATTTAAATTACAGTCAAATATGAACACAAAATTATCACAATTATGAGTAATCCCGGAAAAGGTTTTATTATTGGACTTTTAACAGGTGCTGCAATTGGTTCTGCCATTTCAATATTATATGCACCGGACACAGGAAGAAATACGCGAGACCGTTTATCATACCGCGTAAGTAAATATATCGATGATCTTAATGAGCTCATTGATGAATTAAAAAAAGAGAGAAAGAAAATGGAATCAGAGGCCAAGCAAAAAGGTGACAAAGTGGTCAAAGATGCCAAAAACCGGGCTGATGATCTGATTCGTGAAGCAGAATCCCTTCTTGAAAATATTGAGAAGAAAAGATAATCTCCATATTTACAATTTCAGATTTTTCTGCGCTTATTTTTAATCACTCAAAATGCAATGCCTGATCTATCTTATATATCAGGTTTACTGAATTGCTAAAATTCATCACTCACGATGAAATCATCCAGAAATCAGGTGATCACAAACGGACCTGACCAAAAAAGCCGAAGACCTTCCGGCCTCCGGCTTTTTTTATTTTTTTTCAGCCTGATATAAATTCACAGTCAGGAAAAACAGGTTGCCCTACTCGTTCTCCTCACCTTCCGGTTTATCTGCACCGAGAGATTCGAAAACTTTTTGTATCTCCTCATCTCCCTCTTCCATTTCAACTTTAGAACCAACAATAAGCTCATCGTATTGACGAAGACCCGTACCTGCAGGTACTTTGTGGCCAACAACCACATTTTCCTTCAAGCCACGGAGATAATCCCGTTTGGCTTCAATAGATGCCTGGGTCAGCACTTTGGTTGTTTCCTGGAATGAAGCGGCCGACAGCCAGCTTTCAGTAGAAAGAGCGGCTCTTGTAATACCAAGTAAGATTGGTTTTGAAATCGCCGGTTCTGCTTCCCGGGTCTGCAGTTCTTCTTTACCTTCTTTGATCAGCGAGTTATTCATGTCACGAACTTCTCGTCTGTCAAGAATTTTACCCAGTGCTAAATCGCTGCCACCGGGATCTGTTACTACAAACTTACCGATCAGTTCATCATTCCTGTTATTCAGTTCAAACCTGTCTACCTTATCTCCTTCGAGATACATGGTATCACCCGGATCTGTAACTTCAACTTTCTGCATCATTGTGCGAACAATCGCTTCAATATGCTTATCATTGATTTTCACACCCTGCAGTCGGTAAACTTCCTGTATCTCATTTACGAGATACGACTGCACAGCAAAAGGGCCGAGTATATTCAGGATATCCTGTGCCGGAATAGTACCGTCTGACAGTGGCTGACCTGCTTTCACAAAGTCATTCTCCTGTACCAGTATATGCTTGGACAGCGGAATCAGATATTTTTTCTCATCCTGTCCGTCCTTGCTTTCAACGATCACTTCCTGTGATCCACGCTTACGGCCTCCCATCTTCACAATACCGTCAATTTCGGATACAGCAGCAGGATCACTTGGTGACCGTGCCTCAAAGAGCTCGGTTACACGCGGAAGACCTGCCGTAATATCTTTTGACTTGGACGTTGCTCTTGGGATCTTGGCAAGCACCTGGCCTGCAGATACCTTTTCACCGTCATCAACAACTATGTGTGTCTCAACCGGAAGCGTGCTCTCACGAATCCTGTCGCTATCACCTTTAACAACAATCGTTGGTACCAGTGATCGATCTTTTGTATCTATGATTACTTTTTCACGGTGACCGGTTTGGGTATCGGTATCCGCCGTATAGGTAACTTCTTCAATGATATCCTTGTATTCAATGACACCATCAATTTCACTGAAGATCAATGCGTTATATGGATCCCACTTACACATCGGCATTCCTTTCGGCACTTTATCGCCTTCTTCAATCAGTAGTTCTGATCCATAAGGCACGTTGTAGCTTGAAAGTATTTTCCCATCTTCACCGACAAGCTTAATTTCACCTGCACGGCTCAGAACTACATTGTGTACTTCTTCACCATCATCGTATTCCACAACGCGGATGTTCTCAAATTCAACTTTACCGTCAAATTTGGCTTTATGCTGAGAATCAGCTTCCATCCGTGAAGCAGTACCACCAACGTGGAATGTTCTGAGTGTAAGCTGCGTACCCGGTTCCCCAATCGACTGAGCTGCAATAACACCAACTGCTTCACCAACCTGAACAAGACTGTTTCTCGCCATGTCACGTCCGTAGCATTTGGCACAAACGCCCCGCTCGGTTTCACAGGTCAATACAGACCGGATTTCAACTTCATCAATTGAAGTTTCAGCAATTTTCTTTGCAATCTCTTCCGTAATCATCTCATTTGATCCGCAGATCAAATCGTCTGTAATCGGATCGTAGATTTCATGGAGTGACACCCGGCCCAGAACACGATCCTCCAGACTTTCAATAACATCTTCATTGTCTTTCAGAGCCTGCATCTTAAGACCGCGCAGCGTACCACAATCAATCTCATTAATAATAATATCCTGAGATACGTCAACCAGGCGTCGGGTAAGATACCCGGCATCGGCCGTCTTCAGGGCCGTATCGGCAAGACCTTTTCGGGCACCGTGAGTCGATATAAAGTATTCAAGTACGGTAAGGCCTTCTCGAAAACTTGACAAAATCGGATTTTCAATTACCTCGTTTCCCTGCTGAAGAGAACTTTTCTGAGGTTTTGCCATCAATCCCCTCATTCCGCCCAGCTGCCTGATCTGTTCTTTGGATCCACGGGCACCGGAGTCGGCCATCATGAACACAGGGTTAAATCCTTCCCTGTCGTTTGCCAGGCTTTGAAAGAGTGTTTCAGATACCCGGTTAGTTGTACTGGTCCATTTATCAATTACCTGGTTATAGCGTTCATTGTCTGTTATAAAGCCCATTTCATACCGGTCCTGTATATCAGCAACCTCACTTTGAGCTTTTTCAATCAGAATGCGTTTTTCATCAGGTATGATGATATCTTCAAGATTGAAAGACAATCCGCCTACCGTTGCCCTCTCAAAGCCGATTTTCTTCATGTTGTCAAGAAATTCAGCTGTCTTGATAGTACCGGTAGCAAAGTGGATTTCACCAATCAGAACACGAAGCTCTTTTTTGCCCAGTGTCTTATTGATGAATTCAATTTCATCGGGCACAATTTCATTAAAGAGAACCCTGCCTGTGGTGGTTTTGATGATTTCATGTTCTATTTCACCCTCTTCGTTCATTTTCGGAACACGAACATTGATCTTGGCGTGAGTCTCAATCCTGTCCTGGTCAAAGGCAATGATAACCTCATCTGTGGAAGCGAACGTTTTACCTTCTCCTTTCTTCCCGTTGCCCATTTTAGTGAGGTAATAAACACCAAGAACCATATCCTGTGACGGAACGGCAATGGGTCCGCCACTTGCCGGACTCAGAATATTATGAGATCCGAGCATCAGGATAGATGCTTCAAGAATTGCATCATGACTTAAGGGAAGGTGAACAGCCATCTGGTCACCATCAAAGTCAGCATTAAATGCCGTACATGAGAGCGGATGCAGCCTGATTGCTTTATCTTCAATCAGAACGGGTTGATACGCCTGAATCCCCAGCCTGTGAAGTGTTGGCGCCCGGTTTAACATCACCGGATGGCCATCAATCACATTTTCGAGTACTTCCCAGACAACCTGGTCCCGGCGGTCTACAACTTTCTTGGCGCTTTTTACGGTTTTTACATAACCACGCTCAATCAACCTGCGGATCACAAATGGCTTATAGAGTTCAATTGCCATCTCTTTTGGCAAACCGCATTCATGCATTTTTAGATCCGGACCAACAACAATAACAGAACGCCCGGAATAGTCCACCCTTTTACCAAGCAGGTTCTGACGGAATCGCCCGCTTTTCCCTTTCAGCATATCACTGAGAGATTTGAGCGGCCGGTTGTTATTTCGAACAGCGTTTGATTTTCTGGAATTGTCATAAAGTGAATCAACAGCTTCCTGCAGCATTCGCTTTTCGTTTCGCAGAATCACATCAGGAGCTTTGATATCAATTAGTCTCTTCAGCCGGTTATTTCGGATAATTACCCGCCGATACAGATCGTTGAGATCAGATGTAGCAAAGCGGCCGCCTTCAAGCGGAACTAAAGGACGTAATTCAGGCGGAATAACCGGAATTACACGCTGAACCATCCATTCAGGCCTGTTTTCAGTATGCTGATTTGCTGCACGGAATGATTCAATAACCTGAAGACGTTTCAGTTTTTTCTTTTTGCGCATTTGTGAGGTCTCATTTTTAACCTCTTCGCGCAAACGATAAGCAAGCTTATCCATATCCATTGAGACGAGCAGGCCTTCAATAGCCTCTGCACCATCTTTTACAATGAATTTATCTTCATCGTCATTTTCCAGTTCGTGATGATCTTCAGGAAGCTGATCAAGGATATCAAATTTCTCTTCTTCCGAAATCAGATCTCCTTGCTTATAACCAAGATCTCTTGCCAAGCCCGGATTCAGTACTACGAATGTTTCGTAATAGACAATTCGTTCAAGGTTTTTAGAAGATAGGCCTAACAGGTAGGCTATCTTATTTGGCAGCGATTTGAAATACCATATGTGAACAATGGGAACAGTAAGGGTTATATGTCCCATTCTCTCCCGTCGAACAGCTTTACGCGTTACTTCAACTCCGCAGCGGTCACAGATAATACCTTTATATCTGATTCTCTTGTATTTACCACAATGGCATTCATAATCTTTAACAGGGCCAAATATTTTTTCACAGAACAGTCCGTCCATTTCCGGTTTAAACGTTCTGTAATTGATCGTTTCCGGCGTGAGTACTTCACCATGCGATCTTGACAGAATCGTTTCTGCAGATGCGAGTGAAATCCCAATATTTGAGAAGTCTTTGGTAACAGTTAATGTCTTGGTTATCGGCAAAGGAATACCTCCGATTTAAATTTAATTATCTGAACAATCATTTAGTCAATGTGAATTTCGAGTCCGAGACCCATCAGTTCACGAAGCAGCACTTTGAAGGATTCTGGAACGTCACCCTCAGGCAGATTATCGCCTTTTACTATAGCTTCATACACTTTAGAGCGGCCTTTTACATCGTCACTTTTTACAGTCAGCATCTCTTTAAGTATATTCGAAGCACCATATGCATAGAGTGCCCAAACTTCCATCTCTCCGAGGCGCTGACCACCGAATTGAGCTTTACCACCAAGTGGCTGTTGGGTAATAAGTGAGTATGGACCGATTGAACGGGCATGCATCTTATCTTCTACGTTATGATTCAATTTCAACATGTAGATATAACCCACTGTTGTTTTTTGATCCATCGGTTTGCCCGTACGACCGTCATTCAGGATTACCCTGCCATCTTCAGCCAGACCGGCTTCTCGTAATTTCTCCTGAACCTGGTCATAGGAAGCGCCATCGAAGATCGGTGATGCAAATTTAACACCAAGTTTCTTTCCGGCCCAGCCAAGAATTGTTTCATAAATCTGACCGAGGTTCATACGAGAGGGTACGCCAAGCGGGTTGAGTACAATGTCTACGGGTGTGCCGTCTTTCATAAACGGCATATCTTCAACAGGAACAACCTTGGCTACAACACCTTTATTCCCGTGCCGTCCGGCCATTTTATCACCAACCTGAAGCTTTCTCTTTTTAGCTACATATATCTTTGCTTTTTGAATTATTCCTGCCGGCAGTTCATCACCAACCTGAATTTGATACTTCCGGCGTTTTGCCTCTGCATCTATCTGTCTTCGCAAATCCCTGTAGTTCTTGAACAACAAACGCACATGCTGAACAAGTTCTTTGTCTGTTGCCCAGTCAATGTTATCATTGATGTAGAATGGGTCCAGCTCTTCAAATACCGATTTTCTGTATTTTTCACCTTTAGGGATAAGTTCAAAATCACTGTAATTGTAAACTCCCGGAGATGTTTTATCGCGAAGAAGCGTGTACATTTTGTCAGCCCATTTTGAATTCAGGTCCGACAATTTTTGAGCATACCGTTCATTTTCCTGCTCCACAAGTTTCTTCTCTTCTTTTCTTGAAACCTGCTCGTCACGTTTTCGGCTAAAAAGTTTTGTATCAATAACCACACCAGAAACACCGGGAGGTGTTTTCAATGAAGCATCTTTTACATCACCTGCTTTATCACCAAAAATCGCCCTAAGCAATTTTTCTTCCGGGGTAGGATCTGTTTCACCTTTGGGTGTAATTTTTCCTACCAGGATATCACCCGGGTTGATTTTTGCACCTACCCGTATCAGCCCTTTTTCATTCAGGTTTCTTGTGGCCTCTTCACTTACGTTGGGAATTTCGCGGGTGAGTTCTTCTTCTCCTCTTTTGGTATCACGAACTTGTTGTTCAAACTCCGTGATATGAATGGATGTGTATATGTCGTCCTGGACAATCCTTTCACTGACAACAATCGCATCCTCAAAATTATATCCTCTCCATGGCATAAATGCCACAAGAAGATTTCGCCCGAGTGCAAGTTCACCTTTTTCTGTTGAGCATCCGTCAGCAAGGCAGTACCCTTCCTTCACTTTATCACCTACTTCAACAACAGGACGCTGATTAACCGTTGTATCCTGGTTACTTCGTTCAAATTTTTGAAGTGTATAAGATTTGATGCCACCGTCAAAATAACAATTTTGCTCCAGCTCACTTCGGTTGTACTTAACCCGGATCTCGGTTCCGCTAACATATACAACTTCACCGTCTCCTTCAGCTGAAATGATAGCACGGGAATCTTTTGCAGCCCGCTCTTCAAGCCCGGTACCCACGATGGGTGATTCAGGACGCAGCAGAGGAACAGCCTGACGCTGCATGTTCGAGCCCATAAGTGCCCGGTTGGCATCATCATGCTCGATAAATGGAATCATAGCAGCCGCAACCGAAGTGATCTGGTTCGCGGATACGTCCATATATTCAATCTCTTCCGGTTTTGCAAGACCCACATTACTCTCCCTGAAACGGGAAAATATGGTTTCATTCAGGAAATCTCCTTTCTCATCGATTGGAGCATTTGCCTGTGCAATGACCGTTTCATCTTCCTGTTCAGCAGCAAGATAATCGATTTTCTTGGTTACTGTCCCGTCTTTTACCTGGCGGTAAGGGGTTTCAATAAAGCCAAAGTCATTTATTTTGGCGTGAACACACAAAGAAGTAATCAAACCAATATTGGGCCCTTCAGGTGTTTCAATCGGGCAAAGTCTACCATAATGCGTATAGTGAACATCACGAACTTCAAATCCGGCACGCTCTCTTGTCAAGCCACCGGGGCCGAGAGCAGACATCCTTCTCTTGTGCGTAAGTTCCGCAATCGGGTTTGTCTGATCCATGAACTGGGACAACTGATTGGTTCCAAAGAAACTGTTAATTACACTCGAAATGGTTCGGGCATTAACCAGATCCTGGGGAGTCAGCTGCTCCGCATCACGGGAATTCATTCTCTCCCTGATAGTTCTCGCCATTCGGGCAAGGCCAATTGAAAACTGCTGACCCAACTGTTCGCCAACCGTTCTAACCCGCCTGTTACTGAGGTGATCAATGTCATCCACCTGAGATTTTAACTCTTTCAACCGGATCACTTCCTTCACAATTGAGACAACATCTTCTTTTGTAAGGTATTGGATATCGGGATCCACATCCACTTTGAGGCGTTTGTTGAGGCGATATCGACCAACTTCACCCAAATCATATTTTTTGTCGCTGAAAAAGAGTCTCTCCAGAACTTGTCGTGCAGTTTCCGGATCGGGCATTTCACCGGTTCGAATCTGCTGATAAACCTCTCCAAGAGCTGTCACATCATTGTGAGAAGGATCCTTACGGAGTGTGTTCATGATTACAGATCGCTCGGACTCCTCAGCTCCGATCTTTTGTACCAGAACTTTTTTGACTCCGGCTTCTTTCAGTGTTCCATAGTCGTCTTCCGTTAACTCATGATCTCTTTCAAGGAGTACCTGCCGGCTTTTTGCCTCGGTCACTTCACCTGTCTCCTCATCAACAACTTCTTCGGTTACCTCAACAGTAATGTCTGTTGCAAGCCTTTTGCCAACCAGCTTCTCATTAAAAGCTTTTTTAGAGCTGAAATCGATCTCTTCTGACAGCTCAAACAGATTGAGAATATCAAAATCACTGGAGTAACCCAATGCACGCAGAAGAGTAGTTGCCGGGATCTTCTTTTTACGATCAATATATGCCCACAATACGTCACGGATATCATTGGTAAATTCAATCCATGATCCTTTAAATGGAATTACCCTTGCAGAGTATAACTGTGTGCCATTTGGATGTACAGATTGGCCAAAAAACACGCCGGGCGATCTGTGCAACTGACTCACAATCACTCTTTCAGCGCCATTTATTATGAAAGTACCACGTTCTGTCATCCAGGGCAGATCACCGAGGAAGACTTCCTGTTCGATTGTTTCAGAAGCCTCATCGGAATCATCAACAGAAGAAAGTCTCAGTTTAGCTTTCAATGGAATTGCGTATGTAAGACCTCTCTCCTGGCACTCTTTTATATTATATTTCGGTGTATCAACCGAATAATACATGAATTCCAGGATATGGGTTTCGCGCGAATCGACAATGGGAAAGTTCTCATTGAAAATTCGTTGCAAACCCTGGTTAAATCTATCCTGTGGCGCGACATCAAGCTGTGCAAAGCTATCAAAAGATTGAAGCTGGATGTCGAGAAAGTCAGGATAATCAAGTACTTTTTTAATTCGGCCAAATGAAAGGCGATCAGTAAACGGAATTTTCTCCATAGTTGTAGTCAAAAGGATTTCTCTCCTTTACGTTAAAAATGAGGATGTGTTTGGGTCAATAGAAACATTGACGATCTATGAGCTAAGCTCACATGTTTATTAGACGCCAATAGCCAACACCCTATAACGGGGTTGGCTAGTGACAAATTGTGTAAAACAAGTCTATTTTAATTCGACTTCCGCGCCGGCTTCTTCGAGCTTGGACTTAATGTCTTCTGCTTCATCTTTTCCGACACCTTCCTTAATTGCGTTTGGTGCACCGTCAACCAGCTCCTTGGCTTCCTTCAGTCCAAGACCTGTAAGAGCTCTGACTTCTTTAATCACAGCTATCTTTTTTGCACCGGCAGAGTTCAGAATAACATCGAATTCTGTCTGTTCTTCTGCACCGCCTTCTCCGCCGCCTGCAGGTCCTGCTACAGCAACTGCAGCAGCAGCCGGTTTTATATCGTATTCTTCTTCAAGAACTTTAGCTAATTCATTTGCTTCTTTTACAGTAAGATTAACTAATTGTTCTGCTATTTCTTTAACGTCAGCCATTGTTGTTTTCTCCGTTCGTCGGTTTGTTTATTAAAATAATTATTAATGAGTTAATTTTCGCCCTTTTCAGCGATTGTTTTCAATGATGCGGCAATATTAGAGCCTTGAGCCTGCAGGCCACTGATAATATTACTGACTGGCGAGAGAAGTAAACCGGCTATATCCCCGATAACTTCTTTCTTCGATTTCATAGCGGCGAGAAGTTCTAATTTATCTTCACCGTAAAAATCGCCATCAATAATTGCTGCTTTATATTCCGGCTTATTATACTGTTTTGAAAATTCTTTTAGTACTTTCGCCGGTCCTGCGAGTTCTTCTTCCACAAATGCAAAACCATTTTGTTCTGCAAGGTATGGATAGAGGTCTTCATACCCGCCCACATCTTCCATTGCTCGTTTCACCATTGTATTTTTATATACTTTGAAACGTATATCACCCTCTCTGAACTTCCCGCGAAGCTCATTGATCTCAGGAACAGACATACCCTTATAGTTGGTAATGTAGAGTGCATTTGCACTTTTCAGCTGTTCGGTGATTTCACTTACTACTTCTTTTTTCTGTGCTAATGTCGCCATCTTTTTTTCTATTTTAAAAAATTAAATAGAGGTAACAGATGATCGGCTCAAGCTGATACTTGGCCCCATCGTTGTACTCATGAATGCACTGCGTATGTATGCACCTTTTGCTGAAGCTGGTCGCATTTTGATAATAGTGTTAAGAAAAGCGATTGCATTTTCACGCAGTTCACTTGCTTCAAAACTTGCTTTACCGATTGAGGTATGCAGAATTCCAAATTTATCAACACGAAAATCGATCTTTCCAGCTTTAAACTCCTCAACAGCAGATGCAATATCCATTGTTACGGTGCCGCTTTTGGGATTGGGCATTAGTCCTCTCGGACCGAGATACCGGCCGAGTCTGCCAATCGTTCCCATTACATCCGGAGTAGCGATAACTACATCTACATCAGACCATCCTTCTTCGATTTTTTTCACGTATTCGTCCAGGCCTACATAATCGGCGCCGGCTTCTACAGCCTCTTCCTGCTTTGCTTCACTTACCAGAGCAAGAACTTTTACTGTTTTACCGGTTCCGTGTGGCAATGAAACAGTGCCCCTTACCATCTGATCGGCTTGCCGGGGGTCAACACCTAATTTCAAATCCAAATCAACGGATGAATCAAATTCTGTAATACTTGTTTTTTTAACAAGATCACAGGCTTCTTCCAGTGTATACTCCTGTTCATTGTCAATCAGTTCGGCAACCTGTCGATACTTTTTGCCTCGTTTTGCCATTCTATTACATCCTTTTTATTTATCGCGGATTACTCTTAAGCCCATACTTCGCGCAGTTCCGGCAATCATCTCAGCGGCATTCTCAACATCAAAAGAGTTGAGATCTTCCATTTTTTCCTGAGCAATTTCCTTACACTGAGACCAGGTAACTTTGCCAACTTTTGCACGGTTGGGTTCACCTGATCCGGATTTAATTTTCGCGGCTTTCTTAAGAAGCACTGCTGCAGGAGGTGTTTTCGTTTTAAACGAAAACGACTTATCCATATATACAGTGATCTCAACCGGAATAATTGTACCCGCTTTGTCCTGGGTTTTTGCGTTAAATGCTTTACAAAACTCCATAATGTTAATACCGGCTTGTCCAAGCGCCGGCCCAACGGGCGGAGCAGGATTGGCCTGGCCGCCAACAATCTGAAGTTTTAGCACTCTGTCTACTTTTTTTGCCATATTGAATCAGTTTCCGATTCTTTTATTCTATAGTTTACCGCGTAATAGCTCATTTTGCATCATTTTTAATTGGCAGATTCAACCTGATTAAGGTCTACCTCAACCGGAGTTTTGCGACCAAAAATACTCACAAGAACCCGAAGCTTCAGTTTATCGGTATTTACTTCCTGAACCGTACCATCAAAATCTTTAAAAGGACCGTCAATAACTTTGACCAGGTCGCCTTCTTTGTAGGGTATATCAACCACACCGCCTTTTTCCATCATTTCCTGACTATCCATTACCCTTCCGAGGATTCTGTCAACTTCGGATTTTTTGAGCGGCTTTGGAATAACCTCATTTCTGCTCTTCAAAAATCCAAGACAAGATGGTGCATTCTGTACTAAATTGTTTACCTCTTCGTCATAAATTGCTTCTACCAACATATAACCGGGAATAAAATTCTTTTCCCGTGTCCGTTTTTTCCCGGATCTGATCTCCACAACTGTTTCAGTGGGTATCATAATTTCACGAATCTTATCTTCAAGTCCGCGCTCTTCAATTTCGCGCTCCAGGTACTCCTTTACTTTCTTTTCATGACTTGAAAAACAGCGCACCACATACCAGTCGTAGGGGGATTCTTCTGTCATCTGTAAATCGCCTCCAGTATTGTACTGTAAACCTGATCAACACCAAATATGAATAGTGAAACAATAATCGTAAAAACCACAATTACTATTGTGTTGTCAATAAGCTCCTGTTGCGTTGGCCAGGAGACTTTCTTCATCTCCTTTCTGACGCTTTCGATAAATTCTTTAATTTTATTCATTATAAATGTGGAATTTACTCCTTAGATTCGGTGTCAAAATTGCTGAATTCTAATTCAAATTGAAGCTGATCGATATTTATTATCTAATTACTGTTAAAAAAATCCAGTCAAAAATACATTTTACCTGAAAATGAGCCAGTGGCCGGACTTGAACCGACGACCGGCGGTTTACAAAACCGCTGCTCTACCACTGAGCTACACTGGCTTTAATCAAAATTTTTATTAATAACCTTTCAACTTCCAAATGCACGGGTGGAGAGGATCGAACTCCCATCCCGAAGGTTTTCGGGATTTGGAGACCGCTGCTCAGCACTGCACTTCATTCAATATGTCAAGTTTCCAAATGCACGGGTGGAGAGGATCGAACTCCCAACCTGCGGTTTTGGAGACCGCTGCTCTGCCAGTTGAGCTACACCCGTAGCTGACAACCTGATTATGCAGGATGTCAAATAGACGGATTTAATTAATCAAGAATTTTAGTTACCACACCGGCACCTACCGTGCGTCCGCCTTCACGTATCGCAAAGCGCAGGCCCTGCTCCATCGCTACCGGCTGTATTAA
>Ga0209942_1000177_pt1 | contig 40645 bp, 34 predicted proteins | sample SalPonR1_A_D2_MG_FD_185695 | JGI IMG/M metagenome (GOLD analysis project Ga0209942, IMG submission 185695) | Salt pond soil microbial communities from South San Francisco under conditions of wetland restoration - Salt Pond MetaG R1_A_D2_MG... ...
ATAGCAGATTATAGAAAGTTAAAAATGCGAAATGAAAAAATGCAGTCTAAAAAGCATGTTTCATTAGATGATTTATTTAGCCAAATTAAAGATGGTGAGTTAAAGAAATTAAATATTATCATAAAGGCAGATGCTCATGGATCTATAGAAGCATTAAAAGGCTCATTAAACAAAATTTCTAATGATGAAGTTAAAATAAATATTATTCATGCGAATATTGGTACAATTTCAGAAGCTGATGTTGCATTAGCCTCTGCATCAAATGCAATTATCATTGGTTTTAATGTTAGACCACTGGCAAGTGTTATGTCTACAGCATCAACAGAAGGCGTAGATATTAGAACGTATCGAATCATTTATAATGCTATAAACGATGTACAAGATGCTATGGTTGGTATGTTAGATCCTGAGTTTGTTGAAGAAGTGCTAGGACAAGCTGAGGTTAGAGATACATTTAAAGTGTCGAATATTGGTACCATTGCAGGTTCTTATGTAATTGATGGTAAAATCACTAGAAATGCTGATGCAAGACTTTTACGTAATGGAGTCATTGTTTATGAAGGAGCTATTTCTTCGCTTAAACGATTCAAAGATGATGCAAAAGAAGTTGTTAAAGGCTATGAATGTGGTATTATGTTAGAAAAATATGATGACATCAAAGAAGGCGATATAATTGAAGCTTTCCACGATAAAGAAGTTCCAAGAACAGCTAAAAAGTAGGTGATTTAATTGAACGAAAGAAGATTAAAGAGAATTTCAGTACAAATACAAAAGATTATTAGTGAGCTTATTATGGAAGGGAAAATTAAAGACCATAGAGTTACAACTTTTACAAGTGTTACAGATGTAGAGACAACTGATGATTTAAGATATTGCTTTGTATATATTAGTAATTTAGAAGAGGATCTTGAAAAAGCTGAAGAGACGATGAAAGGTTTAAATTCAGCTAAAGGGTATATTAGACATGAGTTAAGTCAGAATACTGAATTACCTTATACGCCGGAACCGGTTTTTAAGTTAGATAATTCTATTAAACGGGGAATGAAAATAGAAGAAATTATAAGGGACTTGCATCAAGATGATGAAGAAGATTAAAAAACTCATTGAATCAAATGATGAATTTATTATTTTGCCACATAAAAGTCCTGATGGTGATGCGATTGGTTCCTCTGTTGCATTAAAGAAAGCTCTAGAAAATAATGGAAAGAAAGGGTATATTGTACTAGACGACGATATACCTTTGAATCTCCAATTTTTAGCAGTTGATAAATATTCTTTTAAAGCTTTTAATCAACTCAAGCATGAATCAAAAGTGGTTATTACCATTGATTCATCTGATGTGACAAGGTTCAATGGCAGAAGAGATTTATTGGAGAATAGGACGGTTCTTAATATTGACCACCATATAACAAACACAAAGTATGGAGATGTTAATTATGTAAAAGAGGCTTCATCTGTTGGTGAGTTAATATATGAACTATTAATTGAAATGGATTACTCCATTGATAAGGCTGTTGCTAATGCAATATATGTTGCAATTTCAACAGATACAGGTAGTTTCAAATATAGTAATACTACAAAGAATACTTTTAGAATTGCTTCAGAGCTAAGAGAGAAACTAGATTTTGAATTGATTAATAGAGAGTTATATCAGAAAGTTCTATTAGAAAACGTTTTATTAAAAAATAAAATTTTAGGAACTCTAAAAGTTTATAAAGAAAAAATAGGTCTTGTTTTTTTAACGAATGAAATGCTCTCGGCTTTAGCTTTGAAGGAAGTAGATACTGATGGAATTGTAGAAGAAGTAAGAAATATTAGTGGAATACAGGTAGCCATTTTTATAAAACATGAAAACGAAGATCAATATAAGGTTAGTTTTCGTTCTAAGTTGGATTTTGATGTTGCTGCACTTGCTTTAGAATTTAATGGTGGTGGACATCCAAAAGCAGCTGGTTGCACTATGAATGGACCATTAGATCGAGTAATTGATTTATTGGTGAGCAAAATAGATTAAAGGTGATAATGTGAAAATTTATGATACAATTCAACCACTTAATGAAGATACAGCAATTACATTAGGAACTTTTGATGGGTTGCATATTGGTCATGTAAAAATCATAAAGCAATTGGTAAAAGATGCTAAGGACCGGAATCTTAAAAGTGTTGTCTACACCTTTAAAAATCACCCGTTGTCTTTAAGTAATTCTATTGAAACACCTTCAACAATTTTTAAGTTAGATTATAAAAAAGAAATTCTTGAAAAATTAGGAGTAGATATTTTAATTTTTTTAACTTTTAATGAGAAACAAAAAAATATAGAACCAAATTATTTTATTGAAGAAATTCTCGTTAAAAAATTAAGAATGAAACATCTAGTTGTTGGTTATGATTATCACTTTGGCAAGAAGGCAAAGGGTAATACTGAATTGCTAATTAAGTCATCTCGTAAATACCATTATTCTTATGATATTGTCGATCCAATAAAGAAGGATTATGTTAGAGTGAGTTCTACGCTTATTAGAAAGCTATTAGCTAATGGGAAAATAAAAGATGCAAATTATTATTTGGGAAGACCTTATTCGCTAGAGGGAAAAGTCATAGATGGCGAAAAGATTGGTCGAAAGATTGGCTATCCTACTGCAAATTTAGAACTTGATAATAACTTTGCGATTTTAAGACCTGGCGTTTATATTACTAAAACATTACTTGATGGAGAATTTTATCATTCTGTTACAAATGTAGGATTTAACCCAACATTAAAACAATCGGAATTTTCAGTAGAAACATATATTTTGGATTTTGATCAATCAATTTACGGGAAACACATACGTGTTGATTTTTATAAGAAAATAAGAGATGAACTTAAGTTCAAAGATGTTGAGGAATTAACGGAATATATACGTTGGGATGTTTATAATACAAAGAAATTTTTCGATTTACTTTAGAAGAAATAAAACATCTGATAAATGCCTTTTACATTAATTGTAGAAGGTTTTTTTAATAGAAAGGTTGAGAGATTTTACTTTTTAAGGTTCATTATGATATAATAGTATATTATCTATTAAGTATTGAATACAAGGGCGGTTATTAATAATGTATAGTTTGAATCGGATCATTAACCAAGTAAATGAGCAAATTTTTGAGAAAGGTTCTGAGTATTATCATAATAATTTAGTACAAAACGTACATACTTATGGCAATCGTACGAAATTCTTTGTTAAAAATGAAACATTGAATAATGTAGAGATTGAAATGAAGAGCTTATCAAATAAAGATGATGCAAAATTAATCTATTGTTCCTGTGAAAAGGGATCAAAAGGTGAGATATGTGAACATATTATTGCATCTATTTTGTATTTGAAAAATAATGACTTGGAAAAGTTAAAGAATATTGAAAACAAAGAAGTTCTTAAAGAGAATAAATCTTTTCCAGTAACTGTACGAAAATTTATTGAAAACTTAAATGCAGAACAGAGTAGGAACCAAGAAAGAATAAGCTTAATATATACTTTAGATTTTACAAATGGTGTAGATATAAGTTTAAAGATTGATGTGGGAGAATTAATACCAATTAATGATATAACAGGTTTTTATTCTTTTCTTGTAAAAGAAGATCGGTTGATGGAATTAACGGATGAATTTACATATAATAAGAATAAATACTATATAAAAAAAGGGGATTTAAGAAATATAAAGTTATTGCAGATGTTACCACAATTAAGTATTAATAGTTCAATAGACCAGAGAAATACTTCACCTGAATTATTATTAAAAATTCTTAATCAAATGTCTACTAAAGAAGTGGATTTGATTATTAATGATCAATATTATGAGAAAATCGAGTTTATTAATGATGAAAGGGTACGGCTTAGATTAGGGAAAGATGATAATTATTTAGTTTATAAGTCAGATTTAATGCAAAGGGCAAAGTCTTATACCTATGGAACCCTTGATGTTAAGTTTAACAAGTCTGCTATTGGGATCTTTGAGAAGAATAATGATTTGTTATCAATTTTTCCTGATAATAGTGAAGGAAACGTAAGAATAAGTCTAGTTGATGGGCAAGACTTTATAGATGGTTTATATAATAATAGATACAGAGACAATATTATTATTGAAGAGAGTTTAAAAGATTTTATTGCAAAAAAAGATTATGAAACGGATATATTTTTACTTAAAAATAAAACGGGAATAGATGCTAAGGTAAAATTAAATGAGAAGAAAAAAGAATCATTATTTACGGTTATTGGAGACGAAGAGCGAAAGATAAAATTTCATGAAATCAAAAAAGTCTTGTTAAACTTTGGATTTAATTATGAAGGACAAAAGTTTTCATTAAATGATGAAAAATCAATTTTTGATTTTTTTAAAAATGGTATAAAAACATTAGAGGAAAGTGATGATATTTCGGTTTACTATACTCAAAATTTAAAAAAATATTATAATAGATTGAGTAATGTTTCAGTTCAAGTGAATGATGGTGCGATTGACATGTTATCCCTAAAATTGCAAATTGATAATTTTTCTAAGGAGGAAATGGTTCAAATTTTACAAGGGATTCAAGAGAAAAAGAAATTTATTAGATTAAATGGGGAAGAGTTTGTAGATTTAGAAACTGACTCAATAGAGGAGTTAAACAAAATACTTGAAACCATTGGGAGCAAAAGTATTAAAGATAATGCCATTGAACTGAATAAATTTCAAGGTATTGAGTTACTCCACAGAATTGATGATAGTCAGATCGAAATCTTCGATAAAAATAATCTTTCAAAAATTTTAGATTCGTTGAAGGATTATGATGAAAATGATAATGCTGTTGAAGTTTTAAAAGACACTTTAAGAGGCTATCAAAAAAAAGGTGTACAATGGTTAAAAGCTCTTAAAAAAACTCACCTAGGCGGAATTTTAGCTGATGAAATGGGCTTGGGAAAAACGATACAAGTCATTGCTTTATTAGGTCATATGTCAAAGCAATCTTTGATTATTGTTCCCTCTAGTTTGATGTATAACTGGAAAAAAGAGTTTGAAAAATTTACACCAGAAACAAAAGTTTTAATTATAAGTGGTTCTAAGGAAAAAAGAGATGAGTTAAATGCAATGAAGTCTGAATATGATGTTATTATTACTTCTTATCCTTTGATTAGAAGGGATTTAGATTATTATCTAGGTGATGAATTTGAGTATTGTATTCTTGATGAAGCCCAATATATAAAAAATCCAGATACTAAAACTGCAAGATTTGTAAAAAAAGTTAAATCAAATCATCGGCTAGTTTTAACTGGTACACCTATTGAAAATAATTTAATTGAACTGTGGTCAATATTTGATTTTATATTACCAGGTTATTTAAAAGATAAAAAAACATTTAATAAAGAGTTTATAAAGAAAGAAAGAGAAAACCATGAGAAACTTGTAAGGTTGATTAATCCTTTTATTCTAAGAAGAAAGAAAAATGACGTATTAAATGAATTGCCAGAAAAAATTGTAAATGTTGTTTACTCTAAATTAAATAAAAAACAAGAGCGAATATATGATAGTTATTTACTTGATATGAAAGAGAGATTAAAGGAGTTAAGAGAAGAAAATTCCATAAATTCTTCTCATATTGAAATATTATCTATTTTAACTAGATTGCGCCAGATCTGTTGTGATCCTGGTCTGTTTGTAGAGGATTATGATGAAAAAAGTGGGAAGTTACAATTACTTGAAGAACTGATTGATGAGTTATTAGAAGGTAATCATAAAATTTTGATTTTTTCTCAATTCACAACAATGTTAAAAATAATTTCTAAACTACTGAGAAGAAAACGGATAAAATTTTCTTATCTAGATGGTCAAATAAAAGTTGATAAAAGAGAAAAGGTAATTACTGATTTCACTTCTGGTAAAACAGATATATTCTTAATTTCCCTTAAAGCAGGTGGAACAGGTTTGAATTTAACAGAAGCCGATACAGTTATCCATGTGGACCCTTGGTGGAATCCAGCTGTAGAAGATCAAGCAACTGATCGTGCCCATCGAATTGGTCAAAAAGACGTTGTAAATGTTTATAAAGTTATCACACGAAATACTATTGAAGAAAAGATTTATGAAATCCAATTAAAGAAGCGTGAATTAATAGACAGTGTTATCGAAAATAAAGATATTGCAACAACTTTTAATAGCAAGGAAGCCTATGAGGTGTTAAGCGAGTATTTGTAAAATGCGTTAACAATTTATTTATTGAAAATGATTTACAATAAATAGTATTTGTGATAACATTTTAGTGTTGAACTTATGACATTGATTTTCGAGTGCCTAACGAATTTCTATGTTTTAAGCGATTTTAAAACTATGGAGGTAGAAAATGATTACTAAAGAAAAGAAAGCAGAACTAATCGAAGAATTTGGAATTTCAGAAGGCGATACTGGCTCAAGCCAAGTACAAATCGCGATTTTGACTCATCGAATCAATGCATTAAATGAGCACTTAAAAATGCATAAAAAAGATCACCATTCAAGAAGAGGATTATTAATGATGGTTGGTAAAAGAAATTCATTATTAAAATATTTAAGAAATAATGATACTGATGAGTACCAAAAATTAATCAAGAAGTTAAAATTAAGAAGATAATTATAATAGAGCGGATTTCCGCTCTATTAATCTATAATTGTCCTACTTGGTATGAATGAGGTCTCATGTATAGTAGAAAATGAGAGATTCATAGCAAGTGGGATAATTGAAACGAGGAGGTAAATTTTGAGTATTGAGAAAAAAACGTATACCCTAGAAATTGCGGGTAAACAAATGAAAGTTGAAATGGGGAAATTTGCGAATCTAGCAAATGCAGCGGCAATGGTTACATACGAGGAAACAACTGTACTAACGGCGGTTACAGACTCTGGACCAAAGCCACATTTAGGATTTTTTCCATTAAGTGTTAATTACGAAGAGAAAATGTATGCAGCCGGTAAAATACCTGGCGGTTACTTAAAGCGTGAAGGACGACCTTCAGAAAATGCAACACTAATTTCTAGAGTAATTGACCGTTCTTTAAGACCATTGTTTCCAGATGGTTTTGCAAATGAAGTACAAGTTGTATCAACAGTAATGGCTATAGATGGTGAAGCTCCAGCTGATATGGCAGCATTAATCGGCGCATCTATAAGTTTATCAGTTTCAGATATTCCTTTTGAAAAGCCTATAGCAGGCGTAAGAATTGGTTATGTGAATGATGAACTTGTAATTAATCCATCAGAAGCTTTATTAGAAGAATCAACAATGGATTTAGTAGTTGCCGGAACAAAAGATGCAGTAGTTATGGTGGAAGCTGGCGCAGAAATGGTACCAGATCAAATCATGTTAGAAGCGATCTTATTTGCTCATGAAGAAATTAAAAAGATTGTAACTTTCATTGAAGGCATTGTAGAAGAGATTGGTATGGAAAAAGTGGCATTTGAAACGCCTGAAATCGACGAAGAATTTTATAATAAAGTTTTTGAAGAAATGGCTGATAGTGTTGATAAAGCAATGCGAATCCAAGATAAACATGATAGAAATGTAATGTTAGACGAAATAAAAGACAATATGAAAGCTAAATATGAAGAGATTCTTGAAGAAGACGATGAGAATCTAAAACTTATTGGTAAGGCTCATAAAGACTTACAGAAAAAATCTGTTAGAAATATGATTATCAATGAAGGTATTCGACCAGATGGAAGAGCTTTTGATGAAATTAGACCATTGAGTTCTGATGTTGGTATCGTTCCTAGAGTACATGGTACTGGTTTATTCCAAAGAGGATTAACTCAAGTATTGTCACTGTTAACTTTAGGTGCTGCTGGAGAAGGCAAAAGATTAGATGGTTTAGAAGCAATGGATCAAAAAAGATACATGCATCATTACAACTTCCCACCATATTCGGTTGGAGAGACGGGAAGAATGTTTGTTAATAGAAGAGCGATTGGACACGGCGCTTTAGGAGAAAGAGCATTGTTACCTGTGTTACCTTCTGAAGAAGATTTCCCGTATTCAATTCGTGTCGTATCAGAAGTATTAACTTGTAATGGTAGTTCATCACAAGCAAGTATTTGTGGATCTACTTTAGCACTTTTAGATGCAGGTGTACCAATTAAAGATTCAGTTGCTGGTATTGCTATGGGTCTAATAAAAGAAGGCGACGATATAGCAGTTTTAACTGATATTCAAGGGATTGAAGACTTCTATGGTAATATGGACTTTAAAGTAGCTGGGACACGTGAAGGTGTTACTGCATTACAAATGGATATTAAGATGGATGGCTTAAGTAAAGCAATTTTAGAAGAGGCTTTAGAAGCAGGTAAGAAAGCTAGAAATAAAGTATTAGATAATATGGGTGAAGTTATTTCTGAACCACGTGAAGAATTATCTAAATATGCACCAAGAATATTCAGTATTAAAATTGATCCAGATAAAATTGGTAAAGTTATTGGACCAGGTGGTAAGACAATTACTAAAATTACTACTGAAAACGATGTAAAAATAGATATTGAAGATGACGGTTCGATTTTAATTACAGCAAATGATAAAGAAAGTGGCGAAAATGCCCTTGCAGAAGTTGAATTAATTGTTCAAGAAGCTGAAGTTGGAAAAATCTATATTGGTACGATTAAAAAGATTGTTAACTTTGGTGCGTTCGTTGAAATATTACCAGGAACAGATGGTTTATGTCATATTTCACAATTTACTAAATCAAGAATCAAGAGTGTAGAAGATAAATTTGAGGTAGGAGAAGAAATATTTGTTAAAGTAATAAAAATAGATGATCGTGGTAGAATCGACTTATCTAGAAAAGAAGCTTTAAAAGATAAAGATATGGAAGATGATAAAGAATAATGAAAAAAGCTGAGTTAATCTCAGCTTTATTTTTTTAGGGGTGATTAAATGAGAAAATTTTTAAAGGTTACGAAAGAACAATTCAAAAAGGACTATAGTAAAGAAAATTTTGAGTCAGTTTATAATGCTCTTAAAATGCCTATTAGAGGAACAAATTTATCTGCTGGTTATGATTTCTTTAGTCCTAAGGATTATACTATTGAACCAGGTCAGAATCTAAGGATACCTACGGGTATGCGTGTGAAAATGCAAGATGATGAGTGGTTAGGAATCTATATAAGAAGTAGTATAGGTTTCAAGTACAATGTACGCTTAAAGAACTCTGTTGGGGTTATAGATGCTGATTACATAAATGCTAAAAATGAAGGACATATATGGATTGCAATTTATAATCACGGAGATAAAGCATTAGATATTAAAGCTGGAGAAGCCTTTGCTCAAGGAATTTTTCAACGATACTTACTTGTTGAAGATGACCAACCTAAGGAGATTCATAGAAATGGTGGTATAGGCTCAACACATCTATAGAAATTGTCAATAAAGGTTTCGTTTTGAAGCCTTTATTTTTGTTTAAATTCATATTAGAAATACTAAAGCATTATGATATAATAAGGGGGAAGGCTATCTAGGAGGTGCCCCATTGGCTACAAAAAAAGATAACACCAAAATTAAAAAAACAAATAAAACAAAAAATAAAAAATCTACTACAAAGAAGACGAATAAAAAACTATTAAAGAAGGATAATAAAGATGTAATCTTATATGAAATTAAACTGATTTGTTTAATAGCTGCTACTGTGCTTATGATTTTATCATTTCATACAGAATCTGTTGGTTTAGTTGGCAATTATATTAATAGTTTTTTTAAAGGTTTATTTTCAAATGCAGCTTATGTTTTTCCATATTTATTTTTTACAGTAGTTTTCGTTAGTTTAAATAAAAATTTTAAAAAATATAAGTTTCGTTATATAATAGCATTCTTTTTAATGCTGTCAGCTATATTACTTTATATTACTGTTCCTACCTTTGATAAGGCAACAGAAATATTTAACATTAACTATTTTTCATTTGAAGGCATTAAAAAATCTTACCAGTTTGGCATGGCCGGGACTGGTGGAGGAATTGTTGGGAATATTCTAACTTATTTATTGTATTATTTAATCGGTAAAATAGGAATATATTTAACGATTTTAGTGAATTTTGTTATTTCAATTTTGTTAATTACGAATTACTCAATAAAAACTGGATTTAAAACAATTAAGAAAAAGACAGATAATTTTGCAGAGTCTTATGAGAAGAAAAAAATTAATAATAAAATTAATGTAAGTAATCGTAAAATTAATCACTTAAAAACTGAAAGTATGCGTGGGATTAAAAAAGGATTTCGTGTAAGTTCAGCTGAATCAGGAAATCTTAAAAATGAAGTGAAAAAGAGTGAAGAAAAGAGTCAGAAAGAAACAGAAGACAATTTAAGTCTTGGAATAGAAATCCATGATTATGTAGAGAAAGAAACAGAAGAAAAAATTTCTGAACCAATAGAAGAGACAAAAGAAGAACCAATTAAGAAAAATGAAAGAGACTTGAAACAGAAGGAAGAAAAAAAATCTGCTGAAAAGAAAGAAGTAAAAAAAATAAAAGATTCAGATATTGATCAAGAGACAACTGAAAAAATTGAGAAAGAACTTGAAGAAAATTCTCATATACAGTTTCCTGATTATGTATTACCGCGAATTAACTTACTCAATAAATCTGAAAAAAGAGATAAAATAGACCATGCGGAGTATAGAAGAAAAGCCGACATACTATTTCAAACACTGAAGAATTTTAATGTTGATGGCAAAATCATTTCTATCACAAATGGACCATCTTTAACACGCTATGAGTTTAAACCATCACCTGGTATAAAGGTAAGTAAGATTAAAGGCTTAAGTGATGATATTGCTTTAAAATTAGCGGTTCCAAGGGTAAGAATAGCGCCTGTACCGAATAAAGCAGCAATTGGTATAGAAGTACCAAATAAGTCAACAAACCTTGTTAACATTAGACAAGTACTTAGTAGTAAAGAGTTTAGGTCAACTGATAAGAAGTTAAATGTTGTTTTAGGAAAGAGTATTTCTGGTAAGACCGTAATCGCAGATTTAGCTGATATGCCACATCTATTGATTGCAGGAGCAACGGGTTCTGGTAAAAGTGTTTGTGTGAATACAATTGTGACAAGTATTCTTTATAGTGCAACACCAGATGAAGTTAAGTTTTTAATGATTGATCCAAAAGTAGTTGAGTTATCTCATTATAATGGTATTCCTCATCTAGTTTTACCTGTTGTAACAGATCCTAAAAAAGCAGCTATTGCCTTAAACTGGGCTGTTAAGGAAATGGAAGAACGATATGAAAAATTTGCAAAAACATTTACTCGAGATTTACAAAGTTATAATGTAAAATTTCCTGAAGGTAAGATGTCCCAAATAGTAGTGATTATAGATGAGTTAGCAGATCTGATGATGGTAGCACCAAAGCAAGTAGAAAATTCAATAGCACGAATTGCACAAAAAGCAAGAGCAGCTGGTATTCACTTAATTGTTGCAACTCAAAGACCTTCTGTTGATGTCATTACAGGTGTTATTAAAGCAAACATTCCTTCTAGGATTTCTTTTGCCGTTTCATCAGCAGTTGATTCAAGAACGATTTTAGATGAAGGTGGTGCTGAAAAACTTTTAGGTAAAGGTGATATGCTTTATCGGCCAGTAGGTGCACCAAAACCTATACGGTTACAAGGGGCCTTTATTTCTGATGGGGAAGTTTCTAGAACGACAGAATTTATTAAGAACCAAATTGATAAAGAAAAAATTAACTATAAAGATGAAATTTTAGATGAGCCACAAGTTGTAGACATTGATCATGAAACAGATGAGTATTTATCACAAGCAATTGATATAGTTGTAAAATCACAGAAAGGCTCTATATCATTAATTCAAAGAAAGCTAAGAGTCGGTTATAATAGAGCGGCGCGTATGATTGATTCAATGGAAGAAAGAAATATTGTTGGTGCTGCTAATGGCTCTAAGCCAAGGGAAGTATTGGTATCAAAAGAAGATTTAGAAGACATAGAGGTGTAATTTGATCATAAGCATAGAAAAATTTTTATCGATTACTGATAAATTAGTTATTGATATGCGTACAAAAGAAGAATATGAATCAGGCCATATTATTGATGCAATAAACTTTGAAATTCTAGATTATGAGGAAAGAAAGAAGGTTAGTCTTTTATATAATAAAGGATTGAATGCGGAAGCATATATGCTTGCTTATGAATATGCTTTGCATAAGTTGCCTAAGCTTTTTAAGATAATAAAAAAGCATAGTAAAAAACAAATTGTCTTCTATTGTTCTAGGGGTGGTAGTAGAAGCACTATTGTATATGAGGTTTTCAAAAAATTAAAAGGTATTAACTTTTACAAAATAAAAGATGGTTATAAAGCCTATAGACAATTTGTAAATTGCTTTTTCGAAGAATCTTTGGATAATTATGAATCGGTTACAATATTTGATACTATTGGTTTAGGTATTCAAAGAGATATATTAAAAAGTAGTAAATATTTATTAGTAGATCTTGAAAAGATAATAAAGCCTATAGAGAACCCTTTTATATTATTGAAAGATAAGAACGACTATTATAATAATCGAATGGTGAACTATTATATTTTTGAAAAATTATATGAATCAAATGCAAAAAAGATAGTTTTCATATTACCAATTATAAGTAAAAATACTGACATTTTAAATGAAAACCTATATCAACTAATTGATTCGGGGGTTAGATACTATTTTAGTGAAACCATTGAAACCCGTGTTTCAAAGATTAAAGAAATGTATTTTGAAAATGGTTTTACTTTAGAAGTTCTAATAAAATTTTTAAATAGTAAACGCAAAAAAATGAGTAATGTATTAATTAACGAGATTATAGAAGCATTGAGTGAGAAACGGTTTAATAAATCAATTGAACTTATTTTACTGAATTATATTGATCCAATGATGGACTATTTCATCAAAAAAAATAGAGTCAAACAAATAAAAAATATGAAAGAAATTAATAAGTATTTAGAAAGTTGGAGTGAATAAAATGAAAATATATATTGAGACATTGGGTTGTTCAAAGAATCTTGTAGATTCTGAGATTATGACTAACCTATTTACAAAGAATCGGCATCAAATAGTTCTTAATCCTGAGACAGCAGATATAATAGTCGTTAATACCTGTGGTTTTATTGAAGATGCGAAGAAGGAATCTATAGATGAAATTTTTAATTTAGCCCAATTAAAAGAAGAGGGTAATTGTAAAAAACTAATTGTAACTGGGTGTTTGTCCGAACGTTATTCTGAAGCTTTAGCGAAGGAAATACCTGAAGTTGATGCTTTTCTAGGAACAACCACATTTCAAAACATTATAAAAGTAGTGGACCAATTATTAGGTGATGAAAAACAATTTGTTGAAGTCGGAAATATTGATGAGATGATTTACGATCATGCAAATAGGGAATTGCTTACACCTAGCCATTTTGCTTATGTAAAGATTGCAGAAGGGTGTGATAATAAATGTACTTATTGTATTATACCAAAGCTTCGAGGTAAATTTAGAAGCAGAAAAATGGAAGATATTGTTGATGAAGTTAAAGACTTAGTGTCAAAGGGTGTTCGAGAGGTTATACTAATTGCTCAAGACACTGCTCGCTACGGCATTGATTTATATGACTCATATAAGTTAGCTGAACTCCTTAAGCGGTTAGGGCAAATTGAAGACTTAAAATGGATTAGAATACAATATGCTTATCCGGATGTAATTGACGAATCATTAATTAATGAAATCCGTGATAATGATAAGGTAGTAAAATATTTAGATATACCCATACAACATGGGAATGATGAAATACTAAAAAAAATGAATCGTAAAATTACAGTGTCTGAGATAGAAGATTTGATTGCAAAACTGAGAAGTAAGATAGAAGACATTGTTATTCGTACAACACTAATTGTTGGTTTTCCAGGAGAAACTGAAGAACAATTCAATGATCTATATAAATTTGTTGAAAAAATGGCCTTTGATCGATTAGGTGTATTTGCTTATTCTGACGAAGAAGATACCCCAGCTTATGAATTACAAGGTAAGATTTCTCAAGAATCAAAAGAAGAACGACGTAAAAAGATTATGATGTTGCAAAAAGATATTTCCGAGGAAAAGAATCAGTTAAAAGTTGACCAAGTTTTTGAAGTTTTAATAGAAGAGAAGCTACAAGATGAAAATATTTATTTAGGTAGAACTGCTTATGATTCGCCAGAAATTGATGGAATTGTCTATGTTCATACTGATAAAGTATTAGAAATTGGTACTTTCGTGGATGTGACAATTACAGGTGCTTTAGAGTATGATTTGTTAGGAGATTGTTAATATGAATATTGCAAATAAAATTACGATTATAAGAATTATTTTAATACCGATTTTTCTATTTGTATTACTTAGTAACTTTGCAAACAATTTATTGATTGCTTTAGTTTTATTCTTAGTAGCTTCATTTACGGATTTCTTAGATGGTTATTTAGCCAGAAAGCTAGATCTAGTAACAAAACTTGGGAAATTTATGGATCCATTAGCCGATAAGTTGTTAGTTATCTCTGCTATGCTGGCTTTTGTAGAAATTGGATTACTCCCCTCTTGGATCGCTTTTATAATTGTTTCTAGAGAGTTAATTATTAGTGTATTCCGTGCAATTGCTGCTTCAGAAGGTGTTGTTATTGCGGCAAGTTGGTGGGGGAAACTGAAAACGAACTCTCAGATTATTATGATTATTATTCTATTATTAAACAACTATATTCCTAAAAATATTGTAGCTTATTTAAATCCATTGAGTATAGCCGCTGCCACAATTTTCACAGTTTTTTCAGGTTTAGATTATATCCTTAAGAATAAACAAGTATTATTAAGTTAGGGGTGAACAATGCTCATATCAATTATTAATGTTGGTAACGAGGTGTTAGATGGCGATGTTCTAAATTCTAATGCTCAATTTTTAAGTAAAGAACTTTATCAAATGGGGCATGAAATTAAGTTCCATAGTGTATGTCAGGATGGGTTTGACGATATTCTATCTGTACTAAAATTCTTTACGAAAGCATCTGATTTGATTATTCTTACAGGTGGATTAGGACCTACAGAGGATGATATGACAAAAGAAGTATTAGCGGATTTTCTGAATAGAAAACTTGTTAAAAATGATGATGTGCTACTTGATATTAAAAATAAGTTTAAAAAGTTTAATAGTAAGATGACAGAGAATAATATTAAACAAGCATATGTTATAGAAGATGCGAAAATACTTTTTAATAAAAAAGGAACAGCACCAGGATTTATTCTTGAATCTGTAAAATGTAATTATATTTTATTGCCGGGACCACCGAGAGAAATGAAATATCTATTTGATGAATACATTAGAGATTATTTAAAAGATGATAAGAGCTCTAAAATTCAATCAAGAATTATAAAAATCGATGGTGTGGGAGAATCAACTGTCGCTTCAGAGATTAACGATTTAATACAGCAGAAAAATATTTATGTTGCTACTTATGCAAAAATGGGTGAAGTAAAAGTTAAACTTTCAACAACACAGCCCAGTGATATTTTAGATTTTACCAAAAATGAGATAATAAAGAGGTTTAAAAAAAATATTATTAGTTATTCAGAAAAAGAAACGTATATTTCTCTATGTGAACATTTGATTCAAAATAATATTTCTATTAGCACAGCAGAATCCTGTACAGGTGGCTTATTGGCCTCTAAAATTGTAGAAAATCCAGGTATATCAAAAATTTATTTTGGCAGTTTTATTACTTATAGTAACGACATGAAATCAGAAACTTTAGGTGTAAATAAAGCATCTCTTCGTGAGCATGGTGCCGTTAGTGAAATGGTTGCAAGAGAAATGATTCTAGGATTATATGAGAAAACAAAAACAGATATATGTGTTGCAATTACTGGAATTGCTGGACCTAATGGTGGCACTAAAGAAAAGCCAGTTGGATTGGTATATATTGCATTTAAAATTTTCGAAGACATTTTTGTAATTGAAAATAATTTTAGAGGTAACCGAAACGAAATACGTGAAAGAAGTGTTAATAAAGTTTTTAATGTGCTTTCTAAAAAATTAATTATTGACAATTAGCAACAATAATATATAATTATTGATATAGAACGAATGTTCAGAAGAAGAAGGGATGATTAAAATGGCGACGGATTTACAGAATAAAGCAAAAGCAATTGACAATGTATTAGGACAAATAGAAAAACAATTTGGTAAAGGATCAATTATGCGTTTAGGTGATGAAACCCATCGCATGAATGTTGAAAGTGTTTCTACTGGTTCTTTAGAACTCGATATTGCATTAGGTGTTGGTGGTTTGCCAAAGGGAAGAATCATTGAGGTATATGGACCTGAGTCTTCAGGAAAAACAACATTAACATTGCATGCAATAGCTGAGACACAAAAAAGTGGTGGTGTTGCAGCATTTGTAGATGCAGAACATGCTTTAGATCCTAAGTATGCTGCCAATATTGGTGTAGATATTGATAATTTAATTGTATCTCAACCAGATACTGGTGAACAAGCATTAGAAATTGTAGATGCTTTAGTTAGAAGTGGTGCGATTGATTTGATTGTTGTGGACTCTGTAGCCGCATTAGTACCAAAAGCTGAAATTAGTGGCGAGATGGGCGATAGTCATATGGGTCTTCAAGCACGATTGATGTCTCAAGCACTAAGAAAATTAGCTGGTATTTCTAAGAAAGCTGGTACCTCAATTATATTTATTAATCAATTACGTATGAAGATAGGAATTGTATTTGGTAATCCAGAAACAACCTCTGGTGGTAGAGCATTAAAATTCTATTCTTCTGTGAGATTAGATATTCGTAGAAAAGATAGCATAAAAGATAATAAGGATATTATTGGTAATAAAACTCGCGTGAAAGTTGTAAAGAATAAAGTAGCGCCGCCTTTTAAAGAAGCTTATTTTGATATAATGTATGGGGAAGGTATTTCGAAAGAAGGAAGTGTTTTATCGGCTGGATTAAATGCTGAAATTGTTGATCGGGCAGGTTCTTGGTATAGTTATGGAGACGTTAAGTTAGGTCAAGGGCAAGAAAATTCAAAGGAATTCTTAAAAGAAAATGAAGAAGTAATGAATGAAATAGAATATAAAGTACGGATGAAACACAGATTACCTGTTGATCGATTAGTTGATCTAGTAGATCCTAAAGTTGTTGAAGAAATGACTGAACAGTACAGGAAAGAAGAAGCTGTAGAAGCTAAAGAAAAAGCAGATAAAAAACAAGCTAAAGAAGAAGCAAGAGAAAAAATGAAGGCAAAGCAAGAATAGAAAAAAATTGAGACCTTAATTATTGGTCTCAATTTTTTTTTGATATAAATTTTTTATTGCTAGCGCTGTTTTATCAAAATCATCTACAACGAAATTTGCTAAATAGTCATATTTTTTAGATCGATGTAAATACATTGGGTCATAGTAATTCTTCATAAGTTCTTTAGCAACTGCTTGAAATTGGCCATTTTGTAGATTTTCAATAATCCATTTTACATCATCGTTACTCATGTGTTTTTTTATATATTGCATACCATTAATCAACTCATTAATAGAATTTTCATCTTTTATATACTCATCAACTAATAATTTCGATCGTATTTCAAGAGGAGTATCGATATATATATGGTAACCTGATTTCATTCTCGAATGTATACAGTTAGGCACATAAACTCTACCGATTTTTTTGCTTTCGGCTTCAACGAAAATATAATTAGATTGACGTTTCATTAGATGATGATAAATATTTGATTCAAATTGTTTTGTGCTGTTACACTCTCCTAAACCAACCCCGCCTAATAGAGACCCTCTATGATTAGCAGCATCTTCTAGATCTAAGACGTCTAACCCTAAAGCATTGAGTTTTTTTAATAAAATAGTTTTTCCACTACCAGTTTTGCCATGAAGAACAATGTAAGTAATTTTATCGTTTACTTTAGGCAGCTCCCTTCTGATAAATTTTCTATAGGCATTATAACCACCTTTCAAATAGTTAATATTAACACCAATACTATGCATCAATAAGGCTAAAGAGGTGCTGCGCATCCCACCTTTATCACAAAAAAGTAAGATATTTTTATCTCTTGAAAATTTAATTTCTAATAGTTGGTTATATAATTCAGGTAATTTTTTAGAAACAATTGACACACCTAGCTTTTTAGCTTCATCTCTGGGATCAATTTTATAGGTTCTACCAATTTTTGTCCGCTCTTCATCAGTAAAAATTGGTATATTGATAGCGCCAGGTATTGTTTCTTTATTAAATTCACTAGGACTTCTTACATCTATAAAAAAATATTTCTCTGGATCTATTTTATCGTATTCCACTGGAAATAGCATGTTTTCTCCTTTATTCTAAGAAATTATCATTGGGTATAAGTGATTCTTATTATACATTAATTAGAAGTATTTTGCCATTTCTTTGATGGTTACTTCATCAATATCAAATGGGAACAAAGGGATTTCATAGACTTTATTGATTTTCATTTCATATATCCTTGCAAGATTATTTTGCTCCTGTGCCTTCTTTTTTTGCCAGAACTTATCAGATGGGTTTTCTGGTAAAATTTTATTAACTACTAAATGATTAACAGGAATATCGTATTTCTTTAGAACATCTATAGCTTTTTTTGTCTCTTCGATAGGTAGTCTTTCAGCGTTCAGAACAAACATAAAAGAAAGCTGCTTTTCATCAACCATTATTTTTCTTGCTTTTTCCATTGTCGCTTTTCTTCTTTCAAGAATTTCTAAAATAGGGTCTTCAATTTTATCTTTTGATTCCCTAGAAACGTTATTTACCATATTTTTAAGTTTTAATGACTTTCTGCGTTTTTTCATCAAACTATTAATCCAAGCACCAAGGACTTCTGGTAACGTTAGTAAACGAACAGTATGACCAGTAGGTGCAGTATCAAAAATTATGAGATCATAGTTTTTACTTTCTTCATTAATGAGCTGAATCATTTTATCAAACAAAGCAGATTCATGGGAACCAGGTGAAACGCTTGCAGCATCTAATTGTTTTTTTAATTCTTCTAAAATCACTGGACTAACTATTTTAGAAAGATTATTTCTTATGGAAGAAATATATTTTTCACTTTCTCTTTGTGCATCTATTTCAAAAGCAAATAAATTATAATCAAGTTTAGTTACTCTATCCCCAATTTTTTTATTAAACAAATCTGAGACGGAATGGGCTGGATCAGTGGAAACAAGTAGGACTTTTTCTCCCATATTTGCATGGTTGTAAGCAAAAGCAGAAGAGCAACTTGTTTTACCTACGCCACCTTTACCACCGAAAAAAATTATTTTATTCATAAAACGAAGCCTCCTTTAAGGATCCATATCTAATTGGCCGCCTTTTTTGGCCCATACTGATTTAGACTCATGCATTCGAAATTGCCAACCTTCAAGTTCATCTTCTAAGTAGGGTAATAGTTCTAAAGCATAATAGCTTGTTGGAATATCTATCCCAAGTAAGTCAGCAAAACATAGAATTAAGAATTCATCGTCTGTGTTATGAATATCACTTTGCAGCATACCAACAGACTTTCCTTTCAGATCCAATGCGCCTTCAAAAAATAGACCTAGGTCTTTCATGAAAAGTTTAAATTTTCCCATAATACCCCCTTTCAAAAATTATTATATAATAAAAACTCTATAGATGCATCAAAAGAAAGATACACTATAGAGTTCAAACTGATCTTCTAGTTAATAGGATGCCTTACTCTAAAGGTTTTCCAGCAATAAATGCTTTTCTTGCATGTGATATTAGTACTAAAGCTAATACAAATAATGCAATACCAAAGAATAAGAGGACATAGTTTGTTAAATTTGCCATGATTAACAATCCTAAAGCTGTTAATGTTACAGCAAATAAGAAGAACATTGGATAAAGAGCCATTCGATATTCTTTACCATTGTTTTTCATCCAAATAGTGATCGTTAATAATGCGATGGCTGCTAACAATTGATTTGCAGAACCAAATAATGGCCATATTGCTAACCAACCTCTAAAGGCTAAAGCTCCAGCAATTACAACTGTAATACCAGTTGAGACAAAACGATTTGTTAAAACGGTTTCTTTTGTTTCGCTAACAACCATTTCTTGGAATATAAATCGAGCAAGTCTTGTTGCAGTATCAAGAGTTGTTAATGCAAATGCACTAATAGCTAAAGCAGTAAAGCTTTTACCAGTTGCAAAAGGTAAACCAAAGGAGGTCATAAAAGTACCGATACCTTCAGCAAAAACATTTACAGGTCCACCACTACCAAGTAAACTACCTAATTTATCAGCACCAATATAAGTTGCTGAAATAATTGCCAAGGTTGCTAAAACACCTTCAATAAGCATTGAGCCATAACCAACTAATTGAACATCTTTTTCTGTATCAATTTGTTTAGCTGTAGTACCGGATGCTACTAAAGAGTGAAAACCTGATACGGCTCCACAGGCAACAGTTACAAATAACATTGGGAATAGATATGTGCCGTTAATAACAAACCCAGTAACAGCAGGCGCTTGAATTTTTGGACCCATAATCATAATACCAACAAAACCACCAATTAACATACCATATAGTAAAAATGAATTTAGATAATCTCTAGGTTGCAATAAAATCCAAACTGGCGTTACACTGGCAACAAAGATATAACTTAGCAATAAAACCATCCATACGTTTTTTGATAATAATAATGGAAATTTTAAACCAAGATAAATAGAAAGTACCAATAGTGCCACACCTATGATAGTACCAACTAATAAAGAAGCACCTCGTCTGTAAACTAAAATACCAAAGGCAACAGCAAGAGCAATAAATAGTATAGAAGCCGTTGCAGCTGAAGGTGTTGCAGCAAATGTATTTGCAACAACATTAGCGAAAGCGGCAATAACTAAAATAAGTGTTAACCAAGCGAATATTGAAAAAAGTTTTTTACCTTTTTCACCAATATTATCACCAATAACTTCACCAACAGATTTACCATCATGTCGAACGGATGCTAATAAAGAACCCATATCATGTACACCACCAAAGAATATAGATCCAAGAACAATCCATAATAATACTGGAAGCCATCCGAAAATAGCAGCAGCGATTGGGCCGATTATTGGCGCAGCACCAGCAATTGATGAAAAATGATGCCCTAATAAAACAGGTGCTTTTGCAGGTACATAATCAACACCATCATTCAAGCGATGAGCAGGTGTTTCTATTGATGGATCAATACCCCACTTCTTTGCTAAATAACGTCCATATGTTGCATAAGCAATAATAAATGATATAACTGAAAATAATACTAGAAAAATTGCGTTCATTTCTCCTCCTTTTTAATATATATAACTAAAGGCCAATTATGATAGATATTTTTCCAACTCTTTTTTTGCAAAGGCATTTGTATAGCCTTTTTCTTTTTCAGGATCAATAACAATGAGTTGTGCATTTACCCAACCATTAAGGCCAAATCTAAAACTTTTGTGAAATTTAAACTTTTCTATCGCGGTAATTGTCTCTTGATCTAAAGGAAAAGATGTTTCAATTAAAAAAGTCACTAGACTGGACATATGATTTTCTTCAATGGAAACGATTTCCTTTAGATTATTTTTTAAGAAGACCATTAGATCTTTAATGTTAATTGGTTCATTTTCTATTCTTTTGAATAAAATATATTCATTATTATTAAATGAGCAATACTCAAAATCTTTTAATAGTAAATATTTAGCATTTTTTTGTGAGTAAGTTGCCATCAAATCAAAAGCATAGGATTCAATTTTGATTTCTTCTTGAATGTCATAGTAACGCTCTAATTTTTTTATTAGATTATCCTTATATTCTGTCATAAAAAAACCCCTTTTCATATACAATTCCTTTAATAGAATTATATATGAAAAGAGGCAGTTATTGTTTCATTTTGTAGTGAATGGTAAAAATATGCGTTTGAATAGTAAAATTATATGATTGACATAATTTTCTTAAAGGCATTCGTTTTATAACGACTGATTGGTATATCTAAATCAATATCAATAATTCTTACCTTATAAGTTGAATTGAACCATGGGATGATTCTTTCAATATAGTTAATATTAATTATGTAAGACCGATGAGCTCTAAAGAATTCTTTCTCACAAAGATTTTTGCTAAAATCATTCATAGAAGTATTTAATAAGAATCTACCTTTAGTTGTTTCAACGATAAGGGTACGATCTTCAATATATATTAATTTAATTTGATTTACTCGAATAGGAAAAACAGCTCCATCTTTACTGAGACTGATAATGTCATCTTTTGAGGTTTTATTAACAAAGGATTGAACATTCTCTTGTGATGTTTGATCATTGTTAATAGCCCAGTTAATCCTTTTGATACATTTATTAAAGCGTTCTTCACTAATAGGTTTTAATATATAATCAATTGCATTAAGTTCAAAAGCTTTTACAGCAAACTCATCATAGGCTGTGACAAAAACGATATAGGGAATATTTTCAAAGGGACTATTAATAATCTTTTTAGCTGTTTCAATGCCATCAAGACCAGTCATTGTAATATCTAGAAATATAATATCAACAGTGTTACTTTTTAGAAAATTTAAAGTATCTATACCATTGTCAAACTCATTTAGAATGGTATAGTGTGTGTTTTTAGTAATATGATGTTTAATTTCATCTCTTGCGGGTTTTTCATCATCAACAATAATACATTTAACCATTATAACCTCCAATACTGTTAAAATCAGTCACTAGGGGTAAATTAATAAGCACTTTTGTACCGTTATTTAATTGACTTTCAATAGATACTGAAGCTTTTTCATGAAAAATAGTTTTAAGCCTCTTTTGAACATTATTGATTCCAACGGTATTTGAACCGAAAGTAGTGACTTCCTTTAGTTTGTCTTCTGTCATTCCAACGCCGTTATCAACAATTTCTATGAATACTTCTCCATTACTAGAGTTGATAGATAAGTCAATTGTTCCACCGCCAACTTTTTTTAAAATACCATGTTTAATTGAATTTTCTATAATAGGCTGAATAATTAATGGTGGTACATAGATTGTTTTTTGAATAGTATTTGAAAAGTTAGAAATCAATTTATCTCCAAAACGAGCTTTTTCTATTTTGTAATAGGCTTTAACATGGTCAAGCTCTTTTTCAAGAGTTATCAAATCTTTTTCGTTATTCATATTATGTCTAAAATAATCACTTAAATAAATTAATAATTCTCTTGCTTTTTCTTGATCTGTTCGCGTTAATGAAACAATTGTATTGATAGCGTTAAATAAAAAATGTGGATTGATTTGTGCTTGTAGTGCATGTAATTCTGCCTTTGTTCTAAGATTTTTTTGATAATCTAGTTTTGATAGCTCTAATTGTGTAGAAAAAATATTTCCTAAACCTTTTGCTAACTCAATGTCGGATTTCGTTGTTAGTGATTTCTCTCCTTTATAGAGCTTTAATGTACCAATAATTTTTCCGCTAACAAGTAAAGGTACAATAATAGATTTTTCAAATGGGCAGGTTTTATTGTTGGAATGAATGTTAGAATTTATACGTATACGAGTATTATTAGTAATAAAATTTTCAATAAAATCATCGTTTAAACTCTCACCGACTTTATAAAAATCATTTCCAATACCTATATGTGCTAGGATAATTCGATCATTAGTTATAGAAACTGCATCAAAATCTGTTGCATTAAATATTGTTTCCGCAATATTCTTAGCAGAATCGTAATCTAGATTAGACCTTAAATCTCCTAAGGTTTTATCAGCGATAAGAAAAGTTTGATACGAACGAAAAGCCCCTTCTAGTTCGCTTACTTTTTTTATGTTTTCAATGATATTAATAAAAATACCGATACCAATAGAGTTCATAAAAATCATTGGGAATGCAATAATTGAAACCAAATGCCATGCTTCAGCAAATGGTTTTGCTATTAGCAATATAATAATCATTTGAAGAACTTCTGCAACGATTCCAACAGCAACAGCAAAAGTTACCTTATCTTGAGCTTTATAAAATTGAGAGGATAGCAAACCTGCTAGTAGACCTTCAACAGTTGTTGAAATACCACAGCTAATGGCGGTAAAGCCGCCAATATCGATTAGGTATCGATGGAGACCAGCGATAGCACCAGCAATAATCCCTGTAATCGGTCCACCAATTAAACCGCCTACAGCAGCGCCAATCACTCGAGTATTAACAATAGCACCGTCAAAAGATATACCAGTATAAGTGCCAATAATGCTTAAAATTGCAAAGAAAATTCCTAAAGTGATCTTCTTGTTAAGTGTTAACTTGCCATCACTAATTATATTCTTAGAGATATTTGACTTTGAAAAAACAAAGGCAATCATAATTATAAAACCAACACGATAAACTAACTGAACAAATAGATTTAACATGAAAAACTCCTTAATCATTCTTTTGTTTATTTTATCTATTATTAAAATAAAAAGCAATGATTAAAATTAAAGAAGAGAAAAGACACCTAATTATTTTAAGGTGTCTTTATATAGAGGGTGGACCCAGGGTTTTTAATTTACATCTTCATAACAGGCATTAATTTTAACATAATCATAAGATAAATCGCATCCCCATGCTTTTGCTGAATGTATTCCTGTTTTCATGGATACATCAATTAGAATTGAATCCTTAGACATAATTTCTTTTGCAACTATTTGATCATAATCATGTGGTGTACCATTATCTAATATTAGTATTTCTTTATTATTACTTTTAAATTTCAGCGTAACTTGGTCTGAATCAAAATCTGTTCCTGAATAGCCTAAAGCACATAATATTCTTCCCCAGTTAACATCTTCACCGAAGAAAGCTGCTTTCACAAGATTTGAAGTAATAATTGCCTTCGCTTGTTTTTTTGCATCTTCTAAACTGCTAGAATCTGATATTAAAGCAGTGATTAACTTAGTTGCGCCTTCACCATCTTTTACTACTTTTATAGCCAAGTCTTCAATAACTTCATAAAGTGCTTCTTTAAATAATTTATATTCTGGACTATTCTTTGAATCAATTAATTGATTCTTTGCAGAGTTATTAGATAAAACAATCAAACTATCATTTGTTGAAGTATCTCCATCAACTGAAATCATATTAAAAGTTAAGTCAGAGATTTCTTTTAGTAAATCTTGTAAAATATTTTTCTTTATATTTACATTTGTTGTTACAAATGCTAATGTTGTGGCCATATTTGGGTGAATCATCCCCGAACCTTTAGCCATTCCGTTTATTTTAATATCACAATCATTAATTAATATTTGATTAGAACATTTTTTTTCATACAAGTCAGTAGTCAATATAGCCGTTGGCACTGAATTAAAACCATCATAACTTAGATTTTTAACAATTGATTGTATACCAGAAGATATATTTGACATCGGTAAGGGTTTACCAATAATACCTGTAGAAGCAATTAAAACTTCTTCAGGAGTAATATCTAATGCATTAGCAAGTTCTTGGCACATTTGATTAGCGTCTGCTATTCCTTGGCTACCAGTACAAGCATTAGCATTTCCAGAATTTATAATAATTGCTTTTATTGGATTTTTGATATTTTCTTTTGATATTTTCACTGGTGCAGCACAAGCTTTATTTTGAGTAAACACACCTGCAGCAGTACATGAATCTACTGAATATATGACGCCAAGATCTAATTTTTTAAACTTAATTTTTGAGTGAACTCCATTGCCTTTAAAACCTTCTATTTTTAATAAATTTTCTTTGATCATAGTTATTCTCTCCTTTTAAATTATAAATAAAACAAATTATTATCGATGCTTTCTTTTTCATTAATTCCTAGCATTAAATTCATATTTTGAATGGCTTGTGAGGCTGCACCTTTCATTAGATTATCAATACAAGAATATAGAATTAGTTTTTTGTTTTTTGAATCTATAGTATAGCTTATATCACAATAGTTAGTTCGTTGGACTTGGTTAACTTTTGGTATATTTGTATCTAATCTTATAAAAAATTCTTCTTCATAATATTTTTTGAATGTAGCGTTAATGATATCAGCTGTTATACTTTCTTCTAGTTGGCAATATATCGTTGAGAAGATACCTCTAACAGAAGGTACGATATGTGGACTAAACAAAATGTCTGCATTATACAGATGGTCTTTGATTTCCGGTTGATGTCTATGGCTTCCAGTATTGTAAGCATAAACATTATTTACCGACTCAGTAAAAAGAAAATTGATGTTTTCTTTTCGCCCAGTACCACTAAGTCCGGATTTAGAATCAATAATAATATGGCTTTTACTGATAATATTTTCTTTAACTAATGGATAAAGTGGCAATATTGCACTGGTTGGGTAGCATCCGGGATTAGCCACGTATTGACTTTTCTTAATTTTTTCCCTATAAATTTCTGGCAGGCCATAAGTATATTTCTTCAAAAAATCTTTTAGAATATGCTTAGTATCATAATATTCTTCATAGATTTTATAATCATTGAATCTAAAGTCTCCAGATAAATCTACTATTTTTACATCTTTATTAAGAGTCATAATCTTTTTAGCTATTGTCATACTAATGGTATGAGGTAATGCTAAGAAAACTAAATCTACAGAACTTACTTGAGCGTAAGCCTTTTCTGTAGAAACCAATGTAAGATCTAATTCGCCTTTAAACTGCCTATAGATAGAGGATAATTTTTCATTGGCATACCTATTAGAAGCAGCAAATGTTATTTCTATTGATTGGTGCCTATTGAGTAAACTAATTAATTGTAATCCTGCATAACCCGTTGTTCCAAAAATTCCGATTTTTTTCATTCAATCACTCCTTATATTTCGAATAATTATACATTAAATGTTATTTTGATGCAAGAAAAACCTATTTTTATTGCAATTATATGAGAAAGTGTGTATAATTATGTAAAAATATGGAGGTGGCTATGAAAAAGAACACAAAAAAAGTAAAGAATATACTAGAAGCATTACCCTACATGGAAAAGTTTAGAAATAAGATTTTCGTTTTTAAGTTTGGTGGGAGCATGATCAACGATGAGTACAAAAGGCAATTATTTATTAATGACATTATTTTATTAAAACATTTAAATATGAAAGTTGTATTAATTCATGGTGGCGGGAAACATATATCTAAAAGATTAGATGAAAAAGGCATCAAAGGGGAATTTCATAAAGGTTATCGGATCACAACAAATGAAGCCATGGCAGAGGTAGAAATGGTGCTATCTGGGAATATAAATAAGACTTTAACTTTAAATTTTGTCAACAAAGGGATTGATGCAGTTGGTTTAACAGGTAAGGATGCTGGTTTGATAAAAGCAAAGCAGAAGATTATCGATCAACATGTAGATATTGGTAATGTAGGAGATATTATTGGTATTAATTCAAACTTTTTGCATATGTTATTAGACCAGTATTATTTACCAATTATTTCCCCCATTGGCTACGATGATCACGGAAGGACTTACAATATAAATGCTGATGATGTGGCAAGTGCAGTGGCCATTGCATTAGATGCAGAAAAACTTTTTCTCATAAGTGATGTAGAAGGTTTATATAAAGATTTTAATGATAAGGATTCTTTTATTTCTTCTCTTACATTAGAAGAAGCAAAAGGATTAGTTCAAAATGAGATTATTAAAGGCGGCATGTTACCAAAATTAAAATCTTGTATTAATGCGGTAGACCAAGGAGTAAAAGCAGCACATATTGTCGATGGTAGAATGGAACACGCTGTATTATTAGAAATTTTTACAGATTCAGGTGTTGGTACATTATTGAAAGGAGAAAATTATGACACTGATGAAAACATATAAACGATTTGATTTAAATTTTGTTAAAGGAAAAGGTGTTTACTTATTCGAAAAAGATGGCGACAAATATTTAGACTTTGTTGCTGGTATTGCTGTAAACGCATTAGGACATTCAAACGAAAAAATAGTAAAAGCTATTAAAGACCAAAGTGAGAAATTACTACATATTTCTAATCTTTATTATGATGACCATCAGATCAATCTAGGCAAAAAACTGATTGACTTATCTGACCATCAATCTGTTTTCTTTTGTAACTCAGGAACAGAAGCTATTGAAGGTGCATTGAAAATTGCTAGAAAGTATGGATTAGAAAAAGGTAAAAACAAAATATTATATTTTGATAATGCCTTTCATGGGAGAACATTAGGTGCTTTATCAGTTACAAGTAATGAAAAGTATAAAAAAAGCTTTAAACCATTAATTCCTAATATTGAAAAAGTAAAACTAAATGATAAAGAAGATTTTTTGGATAAATTTGATAAAAATGTTTGTGCTGTTATTATTGAGCCGATTCAAGGTGAGGGGGGAATCAATCCTGTAGATCAAGGATTTCTTGAGTTAATTAGAGATGAGACAGCAATGAATGATGCGCTTCTAATTTTTGATGAAGTACAAGCTGGTATTGGAAGAACTGGAGTATTTTTTGCTTACCAAGGATTTAATGTTATACCAGATGTTATTGCTTTAGCAAAAGGACTTGGCGGTGGTGTCCCAATTGGCGCCTTTATAGCGAATAAAAAAGCAGATGTGTTAAGCTATGGAGACCATGGTTGTACATTTGGAGGGAATCCACTAGTGACAGCTGTTTCAAATGTTGTTGTTGATGAGATCTCTAAAGCAAGTTTTCTAAAACAAGTAAAAGAAAAAGGCGATTATTTAATAAACAAATTAAGTGAGTTAATGCATGAGTCAAGTCTTATAACACAAGTAAAGGGAAAAGGTTTAATGATTGGTGTTGATTTTAAAATTGATCCAAAAATAATTGTAAAACTTGCCCTTGAAGAAAAACTATTAGTTATAAACGCTGGCGTCAATACTATCCGATTAGTACCGGCATTAAATGTAACTTACAAGGAAATTGATGCATTTATATATTTGTTTGAGAAGGTTATAAAAAAAGCAGAGAAGTTATAAAATCACAAAATGTCTTATCAAATCATGGTAAGGCATTTTTTCTTGAAAATGAATTGTTCTATTGCTTGATTAAAAAGGAAAATGCATATATAATAGACGTTAGTTGTGTATTAAGGAGACTTTAATGGAAAAAATTGAGATTATTGTAACAGAAAAATTTAATAAATCAAGAATAGATAAAGCCATCGGAAACTTATCTGAAGAAATATCTAGAGCATATGTTCAAAAACTGATTGATGAAAATAGTGTTTATGTCAATGAAAAAGTTGTTATTAATAAAAAGGATAAGGTTAAGACGGGTGATGTAATTGTAATAGAAGTACCACCGCCAAAAGAGCTAAACATAAAAGCTGAAGAGATACCTTTGAATTTTGTTTACGAGGATGAAGACATTATAATTGTTAATAAAGAACAAGGTATGGTTGTGCATCCGGCACCAGGAAACTGGGAAGGGACTCTAGTAAATGCATTAATGTATCATACGGATAAACTTTCTTCAATTAATGGTGTTAGAAGGCCTGGTATTGTTCATAGAATAGATAAAGATACTTCCGGTTTATTAATGATTGCTAAAAATGATTATGCCCACAATTTTTTATCAGATCAATTACGTGAGCATACGACGACAAGAAAGTATTATGCCATTGTTCATGGAACAATTAGTCAATCGACGGGGACTATAAAAGCGCCAATTGGTAGAGATAAAAATAATCGATTAAAGATGACAGTTGTAGCTGGTGGAAGAGATGCAACAACCCATTTTAAGGTGCTTGAACGTTATGCAAAATATACTTTAATTGAGTTACAATTAGAGACGGGAAGAACCCATCAAATAAGAGTGCATATGTCTTATATAAACCATCAAATTTTAGGTGATCCAATGTATGGTAGAAATAAAGAGAAAGTAAAATGGGATGGTCAATTACTACATGCTAAGACCCTTGGATTTATTCATCCAAGAACCGAAGAATATGTTGAGTTTGACTCAGAATTACCCGAGTACTTCCAAACAATTCTAAAGAAGGTAAAATCAATACAGTAAGGAGGCAGTTATGCGTTTTAAAGCAAGCATATTAGATGACAAAGCCATTGATCGGTCATTAACCCGATTAGCACATGAGATTATCGAAAAAAATAAGGGTGTTAAAGACTTAATAATTATGGGTATTTTAACTAGAGGTGTACCAATCTCTAAACGAATTGCTCAGAAAATTTCTGAAATCGAGTCGGTAGATGTCCCTGTTTCTAGTATTGACATTACAATGTATAGAGATGATTTGTCGCAAGTGGGAAAAGATCCAATTGTTGATGAAGACTCAATTAATACCATTGATATTAATGATAAAAAAGTGGTTTTAGTAGATGATGTTATTTATACAGGTCGAACCGTCAGAGCTGCTATGGATGCACTAATTGACTTAGGAAGACCAAAGTCTATACAATTAGCAGTACTTGTTGATCGCGGGCATAGAGAATTACCCATTAGACCAGATTATATTGGTAAAAATGTGCCAACCAGTCGCAATGAAGTAATAAAAGTGAGAGTCGATGAAGTAGACCAAATAGATGAAGTAGCAATATACATTAAATAACAAAAAAATTTCAACATAAAAAAAGGTGATTATTCAACTCGAATAGTCACCTTTTTTGCTAAATTAAAATTTAATTATCTTTTTTTGCATTGTCTTGTAATCGATTAACAATTTTGACTTTAGGTGTAACATATAAAGTTTTATTATTAACATAGATTACCTTACCAGGCTTAGCGCCTGAAGGTTTAGAAACATTTTTTACTTCAGTATAATCCACTGGTACATTAGATGACATTTTGCCTTTAGAATTATAAGCTGCAATAATAGCCGCTTCATCTAAAGTTAGTTGTGGAATTTTTCTTCCGGCTTTGACAATAATTACGTGAGTACCTGGAATATCTTTCGTATGAAGCCAAATATCATCATTATTAGCTAGTTTTAAGGTTAGATAATCATTTTGCTTATTGTTTTTACCAGCATAAATTGTAAAACCATCTGATGACTTATATTCCTTTAAGTAATCTTTCATTTGTTTTTTCTTTTTCTTTTGTTTAGATTTTTTGTTAATATAACCTGCTTCAATTAGTTCTTCTTTGATTTCATCAATAGATTCTGTATCTTCGGCAATTTCTATTGAATTCATGATTGCCTCACAATAATCTAATTCCTCTTGACTTTTTTTCAATTGTTTTTGCAATTCAACTTGTGCATGTTGTAATTTATTGTATTTTTTAAAATACAGCTGTGCATTATCAGCAGGGGATTTATTTTCCTTTAGTTCAATAGTTATGGGTTTGTTGTTGTCATAATAATTTTCAACTTCAATGGATTTCATACCTTTTTTCATTTTATAAATATTTGCTGTTAGCAATTCACCTTTTAATTGATACTCATCAGCATTTTGTGCTGTTTTCAGTTCTTCTTTTAGTTTAGCAATTTTTTTTGAAAGACTATTAATTCTTTTGCTTAGAATTGCAGTTAGATTACTAGATTTTTGTTTAATAGCATTTTTAGCAATTTTTTCACTATAATAACGATCAATAAGTGATGAAAAACTATTCATTTTCAGCTGAGAGTATTCTTTTCCACTGTAAGTTGATAAGTATATAGGTGAAAACTCAACAAGATCTCCTGTATTTTCATTCAGTATTAAATACGGAATATACTTTTTATTAATAATGATTTCTTTTATTTCCCTTAAGGTATTGAATAGTTTGGTTTGTTCTTCTTTAGTAAGTAGTTTATTCTTTCTTCTAAAACTAATATCACAACGATTACATATCTCTTTCGCCAGATTCGGGCCAAAACCTTCGTAAGTCATGAAAATATATCTAGAGGTCTTTTGCTCTGGATTATTTTCCATTTTTTTATAAAAATTCTCTTCAGTTAAATTTATAAGGTTTTCCTTGTCATATTCCAAGAACTTGAAAGGTTGATTTGGCATAATTTGTCTAACCTTACTCATATATGGGGAGATCCGTTTAATACTGTCATAAATAACATTGTCTTCATTAATGAGGATGATATTTGAGTGCTTTCCCATTATTTCAACAATGAGTCGCTTAGTTGTTACATAACCAAGTTCATCAGAAGAATCAATATGAATCACAAGAATTCGTTCTAAGCCTTTTTGTTCTATTTTAGTAATGAAACCATTTTGAAGATGCTTACGCATGAGCATACAAAAATTTGGTGGCTTCGTAGGATTATCTAGTTTTGAGTCAATAATATTAACATGGGCATAATTACTATGTGCAGTTAAATAAAGTGTTTGATTTTTGCCATGGTTTCTTATTGTAAAAGTAAGTTCTTTATCACTGGGTTGATATATTTTATTAATTCTCCCACCAACAAGTTTCTTCTGAAGTTCCATTAAAAGTGCATTTAAGAGGACGCCATTATAAGCCATAAATATTCACCTATCCTTTAAGTTCTACTTTTTTCATCTTTTTCACTTAAATATTCAAATCGTTCCATTTTTTCTAATAATTCATCTTCTAATGCATCTTTCTCATTGGTTAAAGTTTGTAACTTCACAAAGTCGCTGGTTTGTTGAGAAATTTGATTTAATACTTGATCTAGCATGTTTTCTAATTTTTCTATTTCAGATTCTATTGTATCAAATTCAATTTTTTCATGATATGTCAGTTTGACTCTATCAGTTTTTTTCTTTTGGTGTCTGTTCTTATTAGGAGATGTTTTCTTTTTTAAATTTGAAGTAATCTGTTCTTGCTCTAATTCTAATTTATTTTTATAAATCTCATAATCCGAATAATTACCAGTATATTTAAAAATATCCCCATCCCCTTGAAAACAAAGTAATTGTTGACAAGTTTTGTCTAAAAAGTAACGGTCATGTGAGACGCTTATGACAGTACCTTCAAAATATTCAAGATATTCTTCTAAAATATTAAGGGTATCAATATCTAAATCATTTGTCGGTTCATCTAGAATCAAAACATTTGGTGTTAGCATTAATGTTTTAAGAAGATATAATCTTCTTTTTTCACCACCAGAAAGTTTTTCAATTAAAGACCATTGTAGATCACTAGGAAATAAAAAGTTTTCTAGCATTTGTCCAGCACTAACAGTTCTACCATCCTTTGTTTCAACAAATTCAGCTACATTTTTAATGTATTCAATGACTCTTAAATCTTCATCCATTGCTTCAAAGCCTTGGGCATAGTAGCCGAACTTTACTGTACTACCAATGTCAATGGTACCTCTATCGGCTATTTCAGGATTCATGATAATTTCTAGTAAAGTTGATTTACCAATACCATTGGGACCAATGATACCGATTCTTTCATTATTGGAGATGATTGTGCTGAAATTCTTGATTAACTTTAATTCATCATAACTTTTATAAATATTTTCAATATGAATAACTTTTTTACCTAACCGTGAATAACCAACATCAATTGACAAAGCTTCATTTGAAGTATTATGGCTGATCTTCTCTTCTAAAGTCTGAAAACGATCGATTCTAGCTTTTTGTTTCGTCCCACGGCCTTGTACACCTGCACGGATCCATTCAAGTTCTGACTTGTAAAGTTGTTGCCGTTTCTTTGCTTGGGCATTTCGTGTTGCCTCAATTTCAGATTTTTCTTTTAAATAGCTAGAGTAATTTCCAGTAAATGTATATAAAGTATTATAATCTAGTTCAACAATTTTGTTAACAACACGATCTAAAAAATAACGATCATGGGTCACCATTAATAATGATTGCTTGCTATTAAGCAAGTAATTTTCTAACCAGCTAATGACTTCATTATCCATGTGATTTGTTGGTTCATCTAAGATCAGTAAATCTGCATCTGATAGAAGACTCTGTGCTAAAAATACGCGCTTTCTTTGACCACCAGATAGTATTTTCATTTTATCTTCAAAATTGTGGATGCCAAGCTTCGTTAAGACAGTTTTTACTTGAGATTCAATTTCCCAAGCATCTAAGCGATCCATTTGATTTGTTACTTTTAAAAATTCTTCTTGCAATTTTTCATCATCTGGATATTTTTCTAGTTTCCGAACAATATTTTCATAAGACTTCACGGTGCTGATGACAGGTGAATTGCCTTGAAAAATTTGATCAATGACCGTTAAGCTATGGTCATATTCAGGATTTTGTGAAAGGTAAGCAATTTTTTTGTTTTTCACAATATTAACACTGCCACTGTCAGGTTCAATTAAACCATTAATAATTTTCAGCAGTGTAGATTTACCTGAACCATTTGATCCTAAAAGACCAATTTTATCGCCTTCATTAATTGCGAGGGATATATTGTTAAATAAAACTTTCTCACTATAACTTTTTGATAGTTCATTAATTGTTAAAATATTCATTGTACCAATCCTTTACATTTAAGTTTCCAACATACCCATTATATATGAAAAATAAGATATTACAAAATTATAATGCAAATGCTTAAGAAAATAAGTAAATTAGTTAGATTACTTATATTTTTATTAACAATAATATCCTATATTATTTTAGCTTTTTTACGAGTCATATGATATTATTAAATATGAAGGAAATAAAGATAATAAAATTATAAAAAAGGAGAAAATATGATTTATAGTATGACGGGTTATGGGAAAGATGATTTTGAAAATGAAGATTATAAGATTTCTGTTGAGATAAAAACTGTTAATCATAAATATTGTAATATCTACACACGCATCCCATCTGCTTTAAATTCTGTAGAGGAACGTATTAAAAAATACATCAAAAAACGCCTTAAGCGTGGTCGCATTGAAGTCAATATATACTTAACCAAAAAAGGCGATGACCAATTAATTATTAAGCCAAATTTCAATGTTTTAGATCAATATTATAACACTTTGACAGAAATAAAAAAAAGATATAAAATGGAAAGCGACATTGATTTAAATCAGTTAGTAAAATATGATAATGTTTTATCAGTTGATTATAATCCAATTGATGAAGAAAAAATGTTTAATATACTTAAAGTTGTTATGAACTCAGTAATCGATTCTGTTGTGGATATGCGACAAGTTGAAGGGGAAAAACTTGAAAAAGATATTGAGAACAATTTAGAATCAATAGAAGAAATTTTAAAGGATTTATCATTCTTAAGTGATGAAATAGTAGAAAAACATCGTGAAAGTATGCGTAGGAAGATAAATGAATTGCTTATGGATATTAAAATTGATGAAGATCGATTAGAACAAGAAATCGCTATTTATGCAGATAAAACAGATATTAATGAAGAAATTATTCGCATAAAAAGTCATTTGAATCAATTTAAAAAGATATTTACTAAGGGTGGTGTTATTGGGCGTAAAATGGATTTTTTAGCTCAGGAACTTAATAGAGAGATTAATACGATTGGTTCAAAATCTCCTGATGTAAATATTACGAACTATGTTGTTGAACTGAAAAGTTTAGTTGGTAAAATAAGAGAACAAATACAGAATATTGAGTAGGAGTGAATTGATGATCAAGCGTAGAGGACTATTAATAGTTGTATCAGGACCTTCTGGTGCTGGTAAAGGAACAATTTGTGAAAATTTATTGAGAACAAAAGATTATATTCATCCATCAGTATCAACTACAACTCGAGAACCACGTGCTGGAGAAGTCCCTGGTGTAGACTATAACTTTATTACTAAAGAGGCTTTTGAGGATAAAATCAAGAACGATGATTTTTTAGAGTACGCTCAAGTGTATGATAATTATTATGGAACACCTAGAGATTTTGTTATTGAAAAATTGGCTAAAGGTGAAGATGTATTATTAGAAATTGATATTCAAGGAGCTTTGCAAGTTAGGCAAAAATTTCCAGAAGGTATTTTTGTGTTTATTCTACCACCTTCAATGAAGGAATTAAAAAATCGGATTATTAACAGAGGTTCTGAAACAAAGGAATCTTTAGAGAAACGATTTACTTCTGCTTTTAAGGAAATAAAATTCCTAAAAAAATATGATTATTTTATAGTGAATGATAAAGTCGAAAAAGCTACAGATACACTGATTTCAATTATAGAAGCTGAGAAAAGTCGTGTTGTTGAAAATGTTGATGATATTATCGAGAAGTTTAAAAGATAAATAAGGAGTGATACCATGAGTGATACAATGATAAATCCGTCAATTGATGAGTTATTAGAGAAATATGAATCAAGATATGAAATTATAATGGGTTCTGCAAAAAGAGCAAGAGAATTATATGATGGTAAAGAAACAACTTACGATAAAAATGAATTTAAATCCGTATCAATAGCAATTAAAGAAATTGCTGAAGGTACTATTGAATTGATTAATCCAGTTGTTAATCTAGAAGAACTCTAGGATAGGTGACCATATGAAATCATTAAAGGGGAAGAATGTTGTCTTAGGTGTAACTGGCGGTATTGCTGCTTATAAAGCCGTAGATGTTGTTAGTCAATTAGTCAAACGAGGGGCTAATGTTAATGTTATTATGACTAAAAATGCAACGAACTTCGTTTCACCTTTAACTTTTCAATCACTATCTCATAATAAAGTCGTTGATAATATGTTTTCGGAAGTCCAGTATTGGGATATTGAGCATATATCTTTAGCGCAAAAAGCTGATGTATTTGCTATTGTACCTGCAACAGCCAATGTTATTGGTAAAATAGCTAATGGTATTGCTGATGATATGCTAACAACTACTATTATGGCAACAAAAGCAACTGTTCTAATTGCACCGGCTATGAATACGAATATGTATTTGAACTCAATTTATCAAGAAAATGAAAATAAGTTAAAAGAGGTAGGATATGAGTTTATCAATCCTGCTTCAGGAGTACTTGCTTGTGGTGATATAGGCTCAGGTAAGTTAGCAGATACAAAAGATATTGCTGACACAATTGAGAAAGTATTACTTAGAACGAATAAATTAAAAAATAAACGAGTTTTAGTAACCGCGGGACCGACTGTTGAGAAAATTGATCCTGTAAGGTATATAACTAACCGTTCTACTGGTAAAATGGGCTATGCAATAGCAAAAGCTGCTGATTATTTAGGTGCTACAGTTGAACTTGTTTCTGGTCCGACAAATATTGAGAAACCAAGTGTATCAGAGTTTATTAGTGTTGAATCAGCCGACGAAATGTATCGTGAAGTAATGAAAAGAAAAGATGCAGATGTTATAATTATGACAGCTGCTGTGAGTGATTACAAACCAAAAGAATCATTTGATCAGAAGTTCAAAAAAACAAATGGTCCATTAAAAATAGAGCTTACAAGGAATCAAGATATATTAAAATCTTTAGGAGAAACTAAGAGTAACCAAATTTTAGTTGGATTTGCTGCTGAAACAGAGAATATTGAAAAATATGCAAAGAAAAAATTAAAAGAAAAGAACTTAGATTTTATTGTAGCAAATGATGTTTCTAAAAAGTCATCTGGTTTTGGTTCAGATATGAATGAAGTGATTATATTTGACAAAGATCGACAGATACAATTAGAAATGATGTCTAAGGATGATGTAGCAAAGGAAATTTTAAATAAAATAGTTGGTTTATTAGAGAGTAGATAAATCTACTCTCATTTATTTAGGTGATAAAGTGGATAGATATGCACAAATAATAATTATAAGTAAAACAAAAGCCATAGATAATTTATTTACTTATCGGATACCTGATAATTATTTAGGTAAGGAAATTATTGGGTTAAAAGTACTTGTACCCTTTGGTAGAGGTAATACAGTAAGAGAAGGCTTTGTGTTTAGTACAACGGATGAATGCAGCTATAAGAGAATAAAAAAAATCAAGCATTTTTTAATGCATGACATTTCCATTACATTGGATGATATTCAACTGATTAACTTTATTAGAGATGAATATCTATGTACTTATACTGAAGCATTACAATTGATTGTACCTTCTGGGACTCAATTAAAAAGAAAAACATTATACACATTTAAAAATGAAGATAAAGATTTAACAGATAAAGAAAAAAATATTTTAGAGTTTATTAAAAAAAATCAAACAGTTGAACTTGCAGAGATTAGTAAAACATTTAAGAACGTTTCTAAATATTTAAAACACTTAGAAGATAATCATTCAATAGAGAAAAAATATGAGTTTTCTAGTGTTGTTTCAGAGAAAGAAAAAGAGCTGATCTTTAAAACAATAAATAATAAAGAAATTTTAAAAATTAGAGAAAGTATACCAGATAGTTACGTAGCCCAATTACGTTTGATTGATTTTCTATTAGAGAATGATAAAAAACATGAAGTAACAAGAATAAAAAAGAAGTTAAGTATAGCTAAATCTGTTATTGATCGAATTATTGATATGGGTATTGCTGAATCGAAAACTGTACGTGATAAGCGACATATTGACCATCATTTTGATATTGAAAGTGATGAATTTAAAGTACTGAATAAAGAACAAGAGAAAGCTTTTGAGGAAATATTACAGGGGTATCACTCAAATAGTTTTAAAAGTTTCTTATTACATGGCGTAACAGGTAGTGGAAAAACAGAGATTTATATGCATTTGGTAAAAGAAGTGTTTAAGAATAATGAATCAGTTATTATTTTAGTACCAGAAATTGCTTTAACCCCTCAAATGATAGAACGTTTTATTAATAGGTTTGGAAATGAAATAGCAATATTACACTCTAAATTATCTCTTGGAGAAGCTTTTGATCAATGGAAAGATATTAAGAACGGTAGAAAGAGAATTGTCATCGGGGCGCGTTCTGCTATCTTTTCGCCAGTTAGCAATTTGGGTATGGTAATTATTGACGAAGAACATGAAAACACTTATAAATCAACAAGGAATCCAAAATATGAAACCTATGACATAGCGAAGTTCCGATTATTAGCTAATAAAGGTATACTAATTTCAGGGTCAGCAACACCGCGGATTGATTCCTATGACCGGGTTAATGAAAATGAAATGGCATTAATTAAACTTGAGAATCGAATCAATAGTAGAGAAATGCCCCCTGTAGAAATTATAGATATGCGTGATGAATTAAGTAAAGGGAATAAAACAATTTTTAGTGAAAAGCTATACAGAGGTATAGAAGAGCGATTAAGAAAAAAAGAACAGTCTATTATTTTTCTTAACAGAAAAGGTTATTCGTCATTTGTTTCATGTAGAAAATGTGGATTTAAGTTAGAATGCCCAAATTGCGAGATTTCACTAACCTATCATAAAAAAAGAAATGTAGCTGAATGTAGTTATTGTGAACATAAATCATTTATACCAAAAACATGTCCAGAATGTGGAAGCGAGTATTTTAAGCTTTTTGGTATTGGCACAGAAAAAGTAGAAGAAATTACAAAAAAAACCTTTAAAAATGCAAAAGTAGGCCGATTAGATAGTCAAACGACTAGAAAAAAAGGTTCCCTAAATGAGATAATTCAAAAGTTTGAAGATGAAACCTATGATATACTTATAGGTACACAAATGGTAACAAAGGGATTTGATTTTGAAAATGTAACACTCGTTGGGATTTTAGCTGCTGATTTAATAATAAATTTCCCCGATTTTTCTTCTTCTGAGCGAGCATTTCAGTTGATTACACAAGTAGCTGGTAGAGCAGGGCGTGGAGAGAAAAAAGGAGAAGTTATACTGCAAACCTATGAACCAGACCATCCCGCATTGATTTCAGCAAGCAACCACGACTATGATAGCTTTTTAAAGGAAGAGTTAAAGGTAAGACGTGTTTTCGAGTATCCACCTTTTTTATCCCTTATTAATATTATTTTTTATAGCGAAAAAGAGAATGATTTAATCAAGGATACGAATCGGTTTAAAAAGTATTTAGAAAAAGAGATAGATCCTAAATCTGTTAAAATATTTGGACCATCTCAAGCCTTGCATAGCAAAATCAGAGGGAAGTATCGGTATCAGATTTTTTTAAAAGTATCTAAAATAGAGTTTGGTTCCGTTAAAAATTGTGTTAAAAGAATAATTGATGAGAACAAGTTTAATGTTTACATTTCTGTAGATGTTCAACCAAGAAATTTAGTCTAGGAGGAGTATAAATGGCATTAAGAAATATACGATTGGATGACGATCCAATTTTGAGAAAAAAAGCGAAACCAGTAAAAGAAGTGAATGAGAAAATAGTAACAATTGTTAAAGATATGATTGAAACAATGTATGATGCTAATGGTGTTGGATTAGCCGCACCACAAGTTGGTTTGTTAAAACAAATTTTTGTTGTAGATATTTATGATGAGACGGGTGTCAAGGTGTTTATTAACCCAGAGATTACTTATGAAGAAGGAGCAATTGATGGTGAAGAAGGTTGCTTAAGTATTCCAGGAAAAGTAGGAATGGTCGTACGTCCTGAGAAAATAAAGATTAAAGCGCTAAACCTTAAGGGCGAGGCTTTTGAAATGACAGCTGAAGGGTTTTTAGCGAGAGCTATATGTCATGAAGCAGACCATTTAAAAGGTGTTTTATACACGGATATCGCATCTGAAGTAGAGGTTATTTAGCATGAAAATTGCATTTTTAGGGACACCAGAATTTGCAAATGATTCTTTAAAAGCTTGTCTTGAATGTGGTGAAGTGGTTTCAGTTATTACTCAACCAGATCGCAGGCGGGGACGTGGCAAGAAGCTCTTGCCAACTCAAGTAAAAAAAGAAGCATTAAAACATAATCTAGAAGTTTATCAACCAAAGAATATTAAAAGTGAAGAAGCGATTAACTATTTAAAAGGATTAAATTT
>Ga0209942_1000179_pt1 | contig 40039 bp, 38 predicted proteins | sample SalPonR1_A_D2_MG_FD_185695 | JGI IMG/M metagenome (GOLD analysis project Ga0209942, IMG submission 185695) | Salt pond soil microbial communities from South San Francisco under conditions of wetland restoration - Salt Pond MetaG R1_A_D2_MG... ...
ATGCGCGCGCCGAACTGGACCGGCTGCTGGACGAGACGGGGGCGAGCGCGGTTTACTGGAACCGGCTCTATGAACCGGCTCTCGTTGCTCGCGATCGGAAAATCAAGGCGCACCTGAAGGCCGAATCAATTAATGCGCGCAGTTTTCGCGCCGCCGTGCTTTTCGAGCCCTGGGAGTTGCTGAAGGATGACGGTAGCCCTTACCAGGTATTCACGCCGTTCTGGAAACGGATGCAGCGCGACTGGCGTGCCGTCCAGCCGTGCCCGGAGCCCCGCTCCCTGGCAGACGGCGGTGGCGACCTCCAGAGCATGACGCCAGACCAGCTGGCGCTGCTGCCCGTCCACGATTGGGGCGAACGGCTTGGCGACTACTGGACACCTGGTGAGCTGGCCGCCCGGCGTCGTCTGAAGGCGTTTGCCGACGGTCCGGTCAAGCGCTACGATGACGCGCGCAACCTGCCCGATCGAGAGGGCACCTCCGGCCTTTCGCCTTACCTTCATTTCGGCCACGTCTCGCCGGTTCAGATCGTGAATGAACTGGCGCCGTCGGGCGAGTTGCCCGGCGGCAAGGGCGCGCTTTCGCTGGTGCGGGAGCTGGCCTGGCGCGAGTTTTCGGCGATGCTGCTGCATCATGCGCCGCGCTTGTCCGATCACCCGCTGCAGCAGCGCTTCGAAGCGTTCCCGTGGCGCAGCGAATCGGACTATGCCGACGATCTCGAGGCCTGGCAGCGCGGCCGCACCGGCGTACCGCTGGTCGACGCCGGAATGCGCGAGTTGTGGCAGACCGGCTGGATGCACAACCGGGTGCGGATGGTGGTCGCTTCCTACCTGACCAAGAATTTGCTGATCCCGTGGCAGGACGGCGCGCGCTGGTTCTGGGACACGCTGGTGGACGCCGACCTGGCCAACAATACCCAGGGCTGGCAGTGGACGGCGGGCTGCGGCGCGGACGCGGCACCTTACTTCCGGATCTTCAATCCCGAACTCCAGGCCGGGAAGTTCGACCCCGAAGCCGCTTATATCCGGCAATGGTGCCCGGAATTGGAGGGGCTGGACGCCCGCGAACTCGCGCGTATGGACGACGAGGAGCGCGATCGGCGCGGCTACCCCAGGATGCGCGTCGATCTGAAGGAGAGCCGCAGGCGAGCGCTTGATGCCTTCGATGCAGTCAAGAACAGCGCCGGCCCGGATTGACGCTTCAGCGTTTGCGCGGGTCGAAATTCTGGCGATAGCGCCAGTGCCAGGGTTCCCATTCGATGCCGTGACGGTTGTGGTTCGGATAGGATTCGCGGAAGCCGTAAAGGCGCGCCTGAGACTTCAGCCACTCGTAGGCCCTGGACATCGAAAATTCCTGCGAGAGCGGCGTAATACCCGGCGCGGTCAGATCAAGTGCATCGGCCGAGTGGTGCTCGCTGTATCCAGGCGCTGCGGTGACCCGTAGTATTCGCTCTATGGACTGCCCCGATGCGAGCTTTTTCCGAATCAGTTCGGCTTGGTAATGCAGGCTCCTGAAGCCCGAAACAAGCTGCAATTCGATGTCATGATTCCGCGCCTCCAGCCTCATGGTTTTCCAGGCATCGGCCGCCTTGGAGGACAGTTCGGTGTCCCTGTTGAAGATGTCCAGGCCCACCGAGACGCGTTTTTTCGCTTCAGGTACGGTCCTGAGGCGATGCTTGGCCCCGTAGTTGGCCGGGATGCCGAGTTCGCGATGGATGCGCGCGATTTGCTCCTCCCACCCGCTGGCCTCGTCGAACAGCCGTTTGGAAAGATCCACCGGCTGGTTGTCATTGGGCAATCCGGTAGCCTGGTAGCCCATGCGCTCCATGAATGCCCAAGCCTGGGGTTTGACCGTACAGTTCAGGCGCTGGATGCCATAGGCGCGCGCCGTGTCCTCGATACTGGCGATCAACTGGCGGGCGGTATCGGCGCGAACCTGTTTGGGGTCGAGGTACATAGCGAGAATTCGGGAATGATCGAGATCCAGTGCGGCCATTCCGGAAAGCTTTCGATTGTCGATTGCAAGCAGAAGGGCTTCATCCGGAAGCAGTCCGGCAAGACGCTTGCGAACGCTGTCGTGTTGAGTTGCCGGGTTTGGCTTCATCAGATCGGGCAGACGTCCGCGAACCAACTCGGCGAGCTTGGGTAGTTCCGCCGCGCGTGCAGGGCGGATGCGTACCTGATCCTGACTAGATTCCATGGCAAAATCCCGTGCTATATTCTGATCTATGAAGACTCCCCGCAGTCTTGGAAATTTCCTGAACTCGGCGATAGTATCGCTTACATCGATTGCATTTGCAGCACTGATGTTGGCTGTGCCGTTGTACCGTATTGCCGCGGCGTATTGGCCGGAGCCCATCGTGGAGCAGGTCTATCCGGACGGGCATTTGAATCTGCGCGAGTCCTTGCCGACGTTCGGTGACGACGCCGTGGTGCGGAGCCGTCCGCTAAACGCCGCGCGCATCGAGTTCGAAAATGGGGAATATGTGCTCGGTTACGTTGTTGCGCTTCGGGCTGACGAAGGCGCTTCACGCAAACCGCCCGACGGTATGGTTTGGCGGCCTGACGATAAAGCTTGCGAGTTGGCGTTCAAGGCGCCGGCTCAACCTGTCGAATGGGTATCCTGTAAGCGGGTAATGCAGGTATCGCAGCCAAATCGAATGCATTTGATCGCCCGCGTCCGGTTCGCTTTTTCCCGCGGCATTCCAGGCCTGACCGTATACTGAGAATCCAATTACGCATGAGAGCGTTGATCGTTGCGCTCGCGATGGATCAAAAAAACACGTCCCGGCATCGACCCAGTCTGAATCGAAGACGATGGTTAGAATTTCCATTCCGCGACGAGGACTCCGAAGTTGTTGCTTGGATCTTCGAGATCCGGTCCACGTTCTGGTTCGACTGCATCGGTCGCCAGGCTGACCGTGAAGTGCAGCCCCCAGTTCGTCCGTTCGAAGTGCAGGCCGAGCACGAGTTGGCCGAGAAGTTTTTCCGGGTCGATCTGTTCGTTTTCGGTCCATTCGTTGCCGCTGCGCAGAAGGTTGCCGTGTCGGGGCAGGGCAAACAGCAGGCCGGTCGCGCGGACAATGGCGCTGGCGTAGAAGTAGCTTTCAGCCGGGGCCTGAATCCTCGCGTCAAAGTCCAGGTTGCGACCGGTGGGTGTCGGCGCCGGCGCGAACCCGCCCGGTCGGTCTCCGAAGCGGAATTCCAGGGCTGCCTGGCCGAAGGTGAAGAAGTTACCCAGTGCGGCGTCGATATTCCAGGTCGCGTCCATCCACCCGTTATCGAGGAACTTCCGCTTGCGCATGGCGTAGACGTTCAGCAAAGGCTCGTTGTCCAGCTGGTTACGCCAGCCCTCGGGGCTGTTGGCACCGGTGACTTTGTGTGCCGCCTGTTGTGCATGCTTGGCCTGGGTCAGGTCACCGACCCACCCGACCAGCGTCTGGAAGCCGGTCAACTCGTCGTTGTTGAAAGCAATATGCGAATTGGCCCAGCCCAGCATGCCGACGTAGGGCACGTCGGTGAAGATTGGGTCGCGCCGCTCGATCTCGTTCGGCGTTTGCATGTTCTGGGCGATTGTCCAGGTTTCGCGATAGTCCAGATCCCGTCGATCCGGCAGCAGCAGCGATGCCAGTCCCTTGCCGAATGCGGGCGTTCCAGCGGTGGCCGACAGTGAATCGGCGAGCGCCGAGCTCTTCTGAAGAAATATCCCGTTCGTGAACTGGTTGTCCGAGCCGAGAAACTCGTCGTTGGCCCAGCCGGCCCGCCATACGGATTGTGCCGATGCGATTGCCGGCGATCCAAGCAAGACTGCGGCCACAAGGCTGATCGTGGTCCTGGAAATTCGCCGACGAAGGCGTTGCAGGCTGCTCATGCGCGATGTCTCCTGAAATTAAAGCGCGTTCTTGTCCTGAGCCACACCAGTCTAAATGGAACTGATGTTACAAAACTAATATAAACCAGTCTTCAGGCGACCTTCAACTGGGTAAAGAAAGAGTTCGGCCAATGTCGTCGACGTCCAATGCGATCATCATCAGCCGGTCGACGCCGAGCGCGACGCCGGAGCATTCCGGCAGGCCGAGTTCCAGGGCTGCGATCAGCGAATGATCGACAGGCATCGCTTGCCGGCCCAGTGCGCGGCGTCTGCGATTGTCCTGGTCGAAGCGGCGACGCTGTTCGACCGGGTCTGTCAGTTCGCGATAGCCATTGGCCAGTTCGACCGGCCCGGCGAACACTTCGAATCGTTCGGCCCAAAGCGGCCGGTCCGGCGAGAGGCGCGCCAGCGCAGCCTGGCAGGCCGGGAAGTCATGCACCACCGAAAGCCGTCCTTCCGGCAGGGCCGGCTGCAGTCGCGTGGCGAACAGCCAGTCCAGCAGCTCGGGCAGGGCCAGGTCGTCCGGGGCGCCGGGCGCCGCCTGGCGCAACTCGCTTTCGCTGGCGGACTCGAACGCTATGCCGGTCTCGCGCGCCAGCAGCGATCGCCAGGCGATGAACTCCACGCTCCACTCGAGTCGGTCAGCGATATGGCCGATCAGTTCGACAACCTCATCGGCCAGTGCCCGCCACGCCCAGCCCGGCCGATACCATTCGAGGAGCAGGAATTCTTCGCGATGGAAGCGGCCGTTCTCGCCGGCGCGAAATACCGGGCCAAGCTCATAGATGTCGCCAACGCCGGCCGAGAGCAGACGCTTGTGAGAATATTCAGGCGATGTGCGGAGGTAGCGCCCGTCGCCCAGAACCAGACTCTCGACATGCAGATCGGTAATGCCCGCGGCGGTGATCATCGGTGTATGCACCTCCATCACTTGCCGGGCACTGAAGAAAGCGCGAATGCGGTCGATGATTCGTGCCCGGACGCTCAGCATTTCGATATCCGCGTTTACAGAACCGGGAACAGCGGATTCGCTCACGATGCCACCGGATGAGGGTTCGCCAGGATTTCGAATTTGAGCCGCATTCCGAGCCGCCGCAATTGACTTCGCTCGAGCTCGAGGCTGCGGGCCGAAAGCGGATGCGATTGAAACCAGCCTTCGGGCAATGAAAGCAGGAGCGTTCGATCATCCATTCGAGAGAGGGCGAAATCGGGCAGGTCCGCATCGGTTCTGGAGCGGGCCAGGGCGACGGCGAGGCGCAATATCGCGAGCAGCGTTTGCGCGCTGTCGTGCAATCGGGCCGGGAGCTCCCCGAGCGCGTCGTCGGGCAGCTTGCGCCGCTGGTGTCGCAGCAGGAAGGCCATCAATTGCTGTTCCTGGCGGGTGAAGCCGGCCATGTCGGAGTGTTCGACGATATAGGCGCTGTGCAGCTGGTAGTGACTGTGCGCGATCCCGAGACCGATTTCATGGAGCTGGCAACTCCAGTCCAGCAGGTCGCGATGAATCCGGCGCAGCTCGAACGGTTCGGCCAGATGCTCGAAGGCACATAGGGCGAAGTCGCGTACACGTTCGGCCTGCGACCGATCGACCTGGAAGCGTTCGGCCATGCCGCGAACGGTCTTCTCGCGCGGGTCGCGCTGCTCAAGGCGGCCGACCAGATCGTGCAGCAGACCTTCACGGAGGGCAAACGGGCTCACCTCCAGTTGTGTGATGCCGAAAGTGCGCATGCACGCCTGTAAGACCAGCAGGCCGCCGGCGATGACGGGCTGGCGCGAACTCGAAAGGCCCGGTAGCTCGACCCGCTCGAGGTGACCGAATCCGATAATCGACTTCGAGAGTTCATCGACCTGGGCGGCTTGGATCGGGCCCGGGAGGGATTGTTGCCGGGCCGCGACGATGCTCTGGACCGCCCGTATCGTGCCCGACGAACCGATCGCGTGTTGCCATCCCGTGCGGGCAAGCTGTGGCGCGATGGCCTGCAGTTCGGTTTCGATCTCGTCGGCCGCGCGCTGCCAGCGCCGCGCCGTGATCCCGCCCCTGCCGAAAGCCTTGCGGGTCACACCTACGCAGCCGAACTGGATGCTCTCGGTGAACTCGGGTTCCGGCGTGTTGCCTGCCGCGATCTCGGTCGAGCCGCCGCCGATGTCGATAATCATCCGGGGGCTGTCGATGAATGCAGTGCCCTCGCTCACCCCCAGCCAGACCACGCGCGCCTCCTCTCGACCGCTGATAATGTCGATCGGACAGCCCAGCGCCGTTTCGGCCACGACCAGGAAATGCTGCGGATGCTTCAGCCGGCGGAAGGTCTGTGTGCCGACGGCGCGGACCTGGTGACCGGGAATTTCGGCCAGGCGCTGGCCGAAACGGGCCAGACATTCAAGCGCGCGCGAGCGGGTGGCTTCGTCCAGCCGGCCGTCGGCATCCAGGCCGCCGGCGATTCGGACCATTTCTCGAATCCTGTCGATGACGCGCAGTTCGCCGTTCTCCCGGCGCGCGACCAGCATGTGAAAGCTGTTGCTTCCCAAGTCTACGGCGGCGTACAGGTGGCGGTGAGGCATCCGGTTGTTCGTGCGTGGGTCAGGCGGCGATGATAACCGGTGCAGCGCCGGCAAACTTTCAGTCGCCCTTGTCGGCGCGCCGCATCAGGACTTCCTGAGCGATGCATCTCGACGCCTGGTTGTCGGGCCATGCGTGCAGGTAACTGCCATCGGGCTGGAGCAGCCATGCCTGCCGGTTGTCGCTGAAAGCCAGTTCTATGGCTTCCTCGGCCATTCGCCCGGCGAGACGGTCCTCGTGCAGCGGAAACGCGGCTTCCACGCGCTGGAACAGGTTGCGCTCCATCCAGTCCGCGCTCGACCCCCAGATTTCCGGTTCGCCCCCGTTGACAAACCGATATACCCGAGAATGCTCCAGGAAGCGGCCCAGTACCGAACGCACTTCAATATTATCGGACAATCCGCGGAGGCCGGGGCGCAGGCAGCAAGTGCCGCGAATAACGAGGCGAATGGCGACGCCGGCGCGCGAGGCCCGGTACAGCGCCTGGATGATCCCGGGCTCCGTCAGCGAGTTGAGCTTGGCGTCTATGCCGGCCGGTCGGCCGGCTTCGGCGTGGTCGATTTCACGCTGGATCCGCGCGAGCAGGAAATCGTGGAGGTCGAACGGAGACTGCACCAGTTCATGCATTCGAGCGGCCCGCCCGAGGCCTGACAGCTGGATGAACAGCGCATGGACGTCCTCGCCGAACTGCTGATTGGCGGTGAGCAGCGCGAAATCGGTGTACGCCTTGGCGGTGCCCTGATGGTAGTTGCCCGTGCCCAGATGTACATAGCGCCGGACCTGGCGCCGTTCGCGCCGGACGAGAAGCAGCATCTTGGCATGGGTCTTGTGACCGACCACGCCGTAAACGACCTGCACGCCGGCCTCCTGCAGCCGCGTGGCCAGCGTGATATTGGCTTCCTCGTCGAATCGCGCGCGCAGTTCCACGACCACGGTGACGTCCTTGCCCGCTCGGGCGGCCTCGATCAGCAGGCCGACCATGGCTGAATCCGCGCCGGTGCGATACAGTGTCTGCTTGATCGCCAGTACGTCCGGATCGGCCACCGCCTGGCGCAGCAACTCGACCGTTGGCGCAAAGCTGTCGTAAGGGTGATGCAGCAGGAAATCCCGCCGCCGCAGGGCGGCGAACAGGTTGTTGCCGGCTGACAGCGGCGTCGGCACACGCGGGTTGAATGCCGGGTATAAAAGGTCCGGGCGGTCGGCCTGATCGCAAAGTGCGCTCATTCGGTTGAGGTTGACCGGGCCGTCGCAGCGATAGACGTCACCGTCCTCCAGGCCGAATTTGGTGGTCAGCAGCTTGGCCACCTCGTCGGAGCAGTTGCTGGCCAGTTCCAGGCGAACGGCCTCGGCAAAGCCGCGCTCGAGCAATTCGCCTTCGAGCGCGCGCGCCAGATCCTCGATTTCTTCCTCGTCGACGAACAGCTCTGAGTTGCGCGTGACACGAAACTGGTAGCAGCCGCGCACGTGCATGCCTGGAAACAGCTCGTGAATGAACGCATGCAGAATGGAAGACAGGAACACGAAGTCGTTGGGACCGCGGGTATAACTCTTGGGAATCCGGATCAGTCGCGGCAGGGAGCGTGGCGCGCGGACCAGCGCAAGGCCCGGGTCGCGCCCGAACGCGTCGGAACCGTCGAGCTCTACGGCGAAATTCAGCGACTTGTTGAGGATACGTGGAAACGGATGGGCCGGGTCCAGGCCGAGCGGACTGAGAACCGGCATCAGTTCACGTCGGAAATGCCGGTGCAGCCAGCGCTGTTGGCGGTGATTCCACTGTGATCGCTTCAGGATTCGAATCCGTTCGGTCTCCAGGGCCGGGCTCAGTTCATCGTTGAGCACCCGGTATTGCGCCTCGACCAGTTCTCCCACCGCTTCGCGGATCGCCTCGAGGGTCGCGATGGGCGTCAGCCCGTCGGTGCCCGACTGGGTGGCGCCATGCTGAAGCCGCTGGCGAATGGAGGCGACCCGAACCTCAAAGAATTCATCCAGATTTGTGCACGAAATGCACAGGAATCGGACGCGTTCGAGGAGTGGAATCTCGGGGTCGCGCGCCAGTTCCAGAACGCGTCGGGTGAAGCACAGCAGGCTGAGTTCGCGGTTCAGGTAAAGTCGAGAGTCTTCGAGATCGTCCCGGTGCCACTCTTTCAGCACCGGAGCTGCCTGCAGAACCTGCCGTGCGGGTCCCGGGCTTGCGGGCCCGGGACGGCCGGACCGTTCAGACTCGGCCGGCAGCGGCATCAGATCACGTCCGAGAATCGGTAGCCGTGTCCGCGCACGGTTTGAACAAATTCCGCATGGCCCGTGCTTTCCAGCGCCTTTCGCAGTCGCCGGATATGCACATCCACAGTTCGTTCTTCGACGGTCTGGCCATCGCCCCAGATTTCGGTCAGTAGCTGAGCCCGGCTCCAGGCGCGACCGGGAGCGGTCATGAAAAGTCTGAGGATGCGGAATTCGGTCGGTCCCATGTGTAGCGGGCGGTCACCGGCCAGCGCGCGATGCGACGCGGTGTCGAGCAGCAGATCGCCGACCCTGAGAACCTTCGTGTCGTCGTCCTCGTCAGTGGTCCCGGCGGTCGGCTGCGTTCTGCGCAGCACGGCACGAACGCGCGATATGAGTTCGCGGGTGGAAAACGGTTTGATCACGTAATCGTCGGCGCCGCAATCCAGCCCCGAGGTGCGGTCGCTTTCCCTTCCGCGAGCGGTGAGCATGATGATCGGAATATGCATCAGGCCCGGCGTTTCGCGCAGCGTGCGGGTCAGCTGCATACCGTCAAGCCCTGGCATCATCCAATCCATAACGATCAGATCCGGCGGTGTGGATGCCGTGCTGAGTTGGTCAAGCGCCTCGTCCGCGCCGGCGGCGACCTCTACGTGCATCTCGGCTCGATTCAGGCTGAAAGCCAGCATGTTGCGGATCGGTGCTTCATCATCGACGACCAGAATGGTGGGCTTCATTGAATGCGGGCAACGCTATTGTCTCCCTTGTTGATTATCCGGCGGGTTGTGACTGGTTCGTTACAGTGGTCTTTCGATCGCGTGAAAGTTTTCGCGTCGGTGTAGTGAAAGTTACCGGAAAACGCCGGATTTTACTGATTTCGAGATTGCTGTCCCGGTTCGGGCATGGTTCGCAGTCGCTCGACCCGCATCCGGTCGAGCCTGGCCGAAATACGCGCCCGATCGTAATAATCGAGGTCTTCGCGTTCGAGCACACGCTGCAGTTGCTCGATAGCTTGCGGCAGCCCGCCCCGTTGGTAATAATTGGTCGCCACAGCCTCGGCAGCCCGCACCGGGTCGCCTGCCCGGTCCGCGGCATGTGCGAGCAGTTCGGTGATGCGGGTATCGTCAGGGTTTCGCCGAAGCTGGTTCCGCAGGATGCCGACCGCCACGCCCGCATGATCGGAATCGTCGCTTTTCAGAAGTGCGTTGGCGTAGGCCAGGGCAATCATGGCACTCTGCCCGTATGCATTGTGGAGCGTTTCGAATTCCTCCAGCGCCGCGGCGGTCTTTTTCTGTGCCAGCAACAGTTCTCCGTGGAGGATTCGAAACAGCTGTTCGTCGGGATCAAGCGCCAGCAGCCATGAGACATGATCTACTGCGCGCTTGGTTCGGCGTGCGTCGATCAATGCCAGGGCCAGGCCGTAACGGTTGGCCGCCTCATGGCCGGTCTGGTCCTCGAGCCGGTGTTCAAAATATGCCATGGCCTTGTCGGCGTGTTCGGACATCAGTACTCGCAGGCGCGCCTGCACGAAGTCGAAATGGTCGTCCCGGTTGCGTGTGTGCTGAGGATAGCGACGGGCCCGGTCACGTGCCTCGGCGACCCGGCTCACGGTTAGCGGATGTGTACGCAGGTATTCCGGCGGCCCGGCTCCCTGGGAACGCACCCAGCGGTTCAGGGTGCTGAAAAAATCGGCCATGCCGGTGGGGTCATAGCCGGCACGCGCCAACAACTGGATGCCGATTCGGTCGGCTTCGGACTCATTCTGACGCGTGTAATTTATTTGCGCTTGCTGCGACAACCCGGAGCCCGTAGCGAGAATGCCCTGGGCCGTATCTGCGTCCAGGGCTCCGGACATGCCGCCGACCATCACCAGCCCCAGCGTGGCGAGCATCACCGGCAGTGAAACCCGCTGCTGCTCTGCAAGACCCCGGGAGAGATGATTCTGCGTGACGTGCGAGATCTCGTGGGCAAGTACGCCCGCGACCTCGTCGGCCGACTCTGCTGCCAGCACCAGGCCTGCGTTCAAGGCGACGACACCGGCAGGGGCGGCGAACGCGTTGATGCCGGGAACCTTGAGCACATGGAAGTGGAAATTCTGGCTGCGGCCGCTGCTGTGCATCACGAGCCGGTATCCCATTTCATCGAAATAGGACTGGACGATCGGGTCATCGACCAGCATGTCCTGGGAAATCATGAAGTTGCGAAACTCGTTGGGGAACGTGCGCGCCTCATCCGGCGGAAGTACTTGACCTGAACTGCCGAGATCCGGCAGCCGGACGCCTTCCTGGGCGAGCGGCAGCAACGGCTGGAGCAAAATCGCGCATGCCACCACCCACGCCACGGTCGTGCGCGCGCGACCGAGCGCACGCCTGGCCTGAATCGAGTCCGTTTTCGGATTGTTCATGGCATCGGATGTCCCTGGAGCCTGTGTGCAACAATATGCCGCCGGTGGAACGAAATTTCCACTCCATACCCGACTTATCAGACCGGCTCGAATGAAAGTTGTTTCAAATTCCGGTGAATTCATGTCGACGAACACGTCGCTCCGGTCGCGCGGGAACTGAATCCGTGTCGAAGCCTGACTATATCGCACTGATTCGACGCAAATCGTCACCCGATATTCTCCCCGGGCTCGAGCACGAATTGCACGACGCCATCCAGAAGCATGATTCATCAGCGGTTTTCCTGCATGGTGACGGCGTGGAGATGCTGTCGGCAATTGCGTCCGCGGCGTCATCGGATGCAAGGGTGGATTGGTGCGTCTGCAAAACGTCGCTGGAGCGACGGTCTGCGGCCGAGACGCTTCGCTCGCCTTTTCGGCTCGCAACGCTCACGGCGTTTTACGAGTCGGTTCTGTTGGCCCGACACGTTGACAGCTGGGGCGCGGGCGGTAAAAGCTTTGGCACGCGGGCTCTTGCGTCGGGGGCAAGCGAAGCTTCGCACCGCCTGCTGCTGGAAGTAGGCTTCGCGCCGCTCGACCAGCGACAGCATCGCGAAACCCTTGAAATGGCGCTGGGCGCGGCCGCGCTCGAATTGGACGTGTCGGTTCTTTTTTTCGGGGATGGGCTCGCTCATCTTGCCGGCGGGCTGGCGCACGGTTGGTCCCAGGTCACTGATTTCGGATTGCTGGACATCTACGTCGAGGGTCCGATCGACCGTTTCCAGCCCGAGGTCGCCGTCCAGAGACTGGATACAGCCGGCGCGGCCCTTCTAAGAGCTGGCGCCGTGACCATTTTGACTCTGTAGAATGGGATAATGAGCGGACAGCAGGTACTGAAAATTTCTGGACGCTCGATCCCATTGGATACAGACGGGCATCTGCTCGATCCCGGTGACTGGTCCGAGACCGTAGCGGAAGAAATGGCCCGTCGGGACGACGTAGAGCTTTGCGATTTGCGCTGGTGGCTGATTCGCTTTGTGCGCGATCATTATCGCAAATACGGGATGCCGCCTTTGATGCGCGTGGCGGTCAAGGCGATGCGACGGGATTGCGGCGCTGAGGACGCCTCGAGCAAAACCCTGTACCGTCTGTTTCCCGATGGTCCGATTAGCGAAGCGTGCAGGTATGCCGGATTGCCCCGGCCGGAATCCTGCATCTGACCGGCCGATGCCCGGCGAGCCTGGCGCGTTCAATCACAATCATTCGGCCGCGCAGATAGCGTGGCGTCACGACAAAACCAAACTGGAAGCGACTGATCCATGACTGAAAAATCCATCGTTGTATATTCTCGCGCCGCCTGTCCATTTTGCGTCGCGGCGCGCAACATGTTGCGCAGCAAGGACCTGGCCTGGACCGAAGTATCGCTGGATGCCGAGCCGGACAAGCGCGCGGAAATGATTTCGCGTACCGGCCGCAAGACCGTTCCCCAGATATTCATCGGAGACTTCCATGTTGGCGGGTTCGATGACCTGAACGCACTGGAGCAGGCCGGCGATCTCGATCGCATCCTGACCAGCTGAGGTACGGAACAAATCATGACGGACAAAACCGAAATCACGGTGATTCGAGGCGATGGCATAGGCCCGGAAATCATGGACGCATCGCTGCGCGTGCTCGATGCCCTCGGTGCGCGGTTCGACTACGACTTTCAGCTTGCCGGTCTGGCAGCCCAGGAGGCCGAGGGCACCCTGCTGCCCGAGCAGACGCTTGCCTCCATCGAGCGAACACGACTGGTTTTGAAGGGGCCGCTGACGACCCCGGTGGGCGGCGGCTTTCGCTCGCTCAACGTCGAACTTCGCAAGCGATTCGACCTGTATGCCAATGTGCGACCGGCAATCAGTTTTCCCGGCACGCGTGCGCGATACGACAGCGTCGACCTTATTACCGTTCGCGAGAATACCGAGGGTGCCTACCTGGCTGCCGACGCGTTCACGTCCGAAGACGGCTCTTATGCCGAATCCAAGATGGTGGCCACGCGCAGCGGCTGCGAGCGGGTGGTGCGTTACGCTTTCGAACTGGCACGCAAGGCTGGGCGCAAAAAGGTGACGGCCGTCCACAAGGCCAACATTCTCAAGGATGTCACGGGCATGTTTCTGAATGTCGCGAAATCGATGGCCGCCGAGTATCCGGAAATCGAATTCAACGACATGATCGTCGATAATTGCTGTATGCAGCTGGTCATGAATCCGGAGCGATTCGACGTGATGGTCACGACCAACCTGTTCGGCGACATCATTTCGGACCTGTGCGCCGGCCTGGTCGGCGGGTTGGGGCTGGCCCCGGGCGCGAACATCGGTGATCGCACCGCGATGTTCGAAGCCGTCCATGGTTCGGCGCCCGACATTGCAGGGCAAGGGATTGCCAACCCCTGCGCGCTGCTGCTGGGTACGGCCCAGATGCTGGAGCATCTCGAGCACCAGAGCGACGCCAGAAGACTGCGTCAGGCTATTCGAGACGTGATCAGTGACGGCGATCGGGTCACCCCTGACCTCGGCGGTACCGGCACAACCACATCGTTCGCCGACGCGATCATCGACCGCCTTTCCGGCTGAAAGCAGAGGCGTTCTAGTTTCACCGTCTCCGCTGAATCGCTGGTCGGGCCATGCCGTCTCTCATCAAATAAATGGCGAAAAACAGCGCTCCCCGAGCGCCTCGGCATCTCTGCGAGAGCTGTTCTCAGGCATTTGGCGCAAGTACCGATGCAGCGCGGCGGCACTCAATAAGGGGGACGACAGTTTTCGGGGGTGAAGGGCAGTATGCCGAGGCTGCCGTGCAGCGGACGGAATGCGTTGCGAATCTGGTGCTGCAACCACACGCCGGCTTTCGAAACCGCGGTGTCAAGCGACAATCCGCGAGCGCAAAACGCAGCGATTGCGGCTGAATATGCGCAACCGGTTCCGTGATAGTCACCGGAGGCTCTCGGCCAATCAAAGGCATGCACGACGTCAGGGGTGGCCAGCAGGTCGCGGCAAGTTTCTTCCTTCGAATGGCCACCCTTGATCAAAACCGCACCCACGCCGCTTTCCAGCAGCAGTGCGGCAAGCGTTTCCGGATCGGCGTCCTGCGGACGTCCGGTCAGTGCTGCCGCTTCGGGCAGGTTGGGCGTGACCAGCGCAGCCAGCGGCAGCAGTTCGTCCCACAAGGTGGCAACAGCCCGGTCATTCAGCAGCGACGCACCGCTGGTCGCTATCATCACCGGATCCACAATAAGCGGCAGCCTGGGTTCGGGCGCGATCCGGGGGCGGCGGAGCGCCGCAACCACTGCGCGCGTGATCTCCGCATTGGCAAGCATTCCAGTCTTGATCGCGCCGATCGGCAGATCCTCGAAACATGCTGCGATCTGTCCGGCGACGAATCCTGCGTCCATGACGCTCACGCCGCCAACCTTTCCGGTGTTCTGGGCGGTAACCGCGGTCACGGCCGATGCGCCGAAAACGCCAAGGGCTGCAAACGTCTTGAGGTCGGCCTGTATTCCTGCACCGCCGCAGGAATCGGATCCGGCGATGGTCAGTGCTACCGCGGGAGCATTATCACCCTGTTGTTTTTCTGCAACATCTTCCATGTGCTCACTCTCTCGTGGGGTGCTTGTCGGGGTCGCTTATGCAAGAATTTCGTTAATACTGTTGTATTTTTACCAAAAGACAAAGTAAACTTGTGCCATCACTCTACACCGCGCGATCGGAAACAGATGCTGCGTCGTACGTTGATCATCATGTTGATGCTGGTTTCGGCAGGGGCTGCTAATCAGACTCACGCCGGTTACGCTACCGGCAGAATCATGTTGCCGTCCTCGATGGCCTGGTATCTTGCCGGGTTTGAACTGGGTCCATGGGAAGCCTACCTCGCACAGCGGTTGACGCCGGACATGAGTTCCGTGCAGCACGTCGATGTACCGGAAATCAGCTGGTTGCGTTTTGACCATGATGTGGTTCTGCCGGATTTCGCCAAGCCTATAGTCGGCAAGTCCGATTTTCCCAGGTTTTCATTGCTGAGTTCCCGAGTCACACGCTCGATTCAACTCGGCCTGTTGCCGGATTCGGCATCCAAGCGCGGGTCGCCGGGGTTCCAGCGGTCGCTTCTTTTTTCCGGGCTGTACGGGAAGGTCAATGACTTCAACAGCCTGAGTGTGTCAGCAGTGCTGGCCTCGCAGCAATTCAGTCACTCGATGCTGGATCTGGCCGAGTATAACGGCGGTTTCCGTCCGGTCGATTTCTTCGCAGGCAATCGCGAACTTTCCCAGGGCGCGGGACTTCAGCTGGGGTTTGCCTCGGAGTTGTTGCCGCGACTGATGATGAATGCGACGTTCCAGTCGCGGATCGACATGGATGAGTTGTCCACGGTTCGCGGTGTGCATGGGCACTCGGCCGATCTGGACATTCCTTCCAGGGTGCGGATGGGGCTCGACATGCGCACCGGCGAGCACACGCTTTTCACTGTGGCGGTTTCCCAGGTGTTCTACAGCCAAGTCGGCGCTTTTCCCAGCCGATCTCTTCCGGCAAGATTCAACGCATTGCTGGGTGACAGCAGTAGTCCCCGCTTCGAATGGAACGATCTGACCGTCTATACCGTCGGCATGCGCTGGCAGCATGAGAACGATCTTGAATTCAAGGTCGATTTCCATACCCGTTCTCAGCCAACGCCGACATCGCCGTCGCTGATGGCTGCTCTGGACGATGAGCTGGCCCAGCACAGCGTGCTGGTCGGGCTCGGAAAGGGTTTGGGCGATCGTCTGCGGCTGGATCTGACTGCGTCATATGCGCCGCCCGAGTTTGCGTTCGGCGGAAACGTGCTGGGCGTCGTCAGCGAGCGCCTCGATCAGGCCGTCGAAGTGGCGGCACGCCTCAATATCCGGTTCTAGTTCCCAGGCTTTTGCAGCGAATCCCTTTCGATCCCCGCCCACTAGCCGGACACCTCGTAATTGCGTTAATCTGCTCGCAGTTCCGACTGCGGTATTGAGCGACCATGGCGATGTTCTCGCAAATCAAAGACTGGTACCACCGGAATTTTTCCGATCCGCAGGTTGTGATTCTCGCGCTGCTGCTGCTGGCTGGCCTGGTCATGATCATGGTCTTTGGCCGAATGCTGGCACCCGTGTTCGCCAGCGTGGTAGTGGCTTATCTTCTCGAGGGGCTGGTTGCCAGGCTGGTTCAATTCGGCGTTCCACGCATGATCTCCGTCATGGTCGTGTTCAGCGCATTCATGGCAATACTGCTTGTGCTGTTCTTCGGTATCACGCCGATGATCACGCGGCAGCTGGCGCAGGCGCTGGCGGAATTGCCGGATTATATCGGACAGATTCAGACGGTCATCTCCGAACTGCCGCAGCGCTATCCCCAGATTGTCGGCGAGGAGCAGGTCAACGATATCCTCGGCCGGATCGGCGAGGACATCCGCAAATACGGCGGCGCCGTGGTATCGCCTTCGGGCGTCATGTACCTGATTGGCCTGGTGATCTTCCTGGTCCTGATTCCGATTCTGGTGTTTTTCTTCCTGAAGGACAAGGAGCAGATTCTGGCCTGGTTCAGGCGCTACCTGCCTCGTAATCGCGGGCTGGCGATTCGCGTCTGGAGCGAGGTCGACGCCCAGATCGGCAACTACGTGCGCGGTAAGGTACTGGAAATTCTGATTATCTGGATTGCCACGTTCGTCACCTTCCATTTTCTGGGCGTTCCGTTCGCGATGCTGATTTCCATGCTGGTCGGCTTTTCGGTGCTGATTCCGTACATAGGCGCAGCGGTGGTGACGATTCCCGTGGCGATCGTCGCTTTCATCGAATTCGGTTTCACCATGAATTTCGGCTGGGTGATGGCCGCCTACGCGATTATCCAGTTGCTCGATGGAAATGTTCTGGTGCCGGTGTTGTTCTCGGAAGTCGTGAGTCTTCATCCCATCGCGATCATCATCGCGGTGCTGGTGTTTGGCGGCATCTGGGGTTTCTGGGGTGTGTTCTTCGCCATACCGCTGGCGACGCTGGTCAACGCCGTGTTGCGTGCCTGGCCGCGTGAGGAGGAACCGTCCGGAGCCCGATTGGAAGCCGGCCAGAACTGACACCGGCGATGCGGTCTTCCGAAATCGAGGGTCTCGAATTTACCAGCCGTGAATTCGATATGGATTCCGGCGAGGTCCGGCTGCGCTGGCGGCTGTTCGGCAACGGTCGTGATCTGGCCCTCGAAGAGCGCCTCGCATTCGGTCGCGACACCGGGCAAATTTCACCCCGTCATCCTTCTTTTCAGGCGGCACTGGACCTGTTGCACTGGATTGCCGGCGTCAGTTACTGGAAGGTTGCTTGCAGGGGTGAGGTTCGTTTCGCGGCCGGCTGTCCGGATGCTTTTCAGGCAGATGCGCTGGCGCTGATCTACCGCCACGGCCTGGCCGAACTGGCCTGGCGAAATCAGCTGAAAAGGCAATATTGGCCAGAATTCGATGGTGTTGAACAATCGACTCGCGTTACGGCACCGGTGCTTGGCCTGGAGTCGCGCGCGCTGGTGCCGATGGGTGGCGGCAAGGACTCGCTGGTCGCACTGGAGCGGGTACGTGCCCGCGGCATCACGGCCGAAACCGTACAGGTGGGTTCGGCCCCGCTGATTGGCCGCGTTGCCGAACGCGCCGGTACCCGGCATCGTGTCATCCGGCGCGAACTTGCACCGGAACTGGCCGCGTTGAACGCCGCCGGCGCGCTCAATGGCCACGTCCCGATCACTGCGATCAACGCGGCGGCCCTGGTGGTCGCGGCCTTGCTTTGGGATTTCGACGCGGTGGTATTTGCCAACGAACGGTCAGCCGACGCCCCTACGCTGACGACGCCGGACGGTCAGCCGGTCAATCATCAGTTCGCCAAGAGTTTCAAATTCGAGAGATTGCTGGGGCAGTGGATAGAGCGATATATTGCCGACGACCTGGCGGTGTTTTCGCTGCTGAGGGCCGACAGCGAACTCGGCATCTGCCGCGAGTTCTCCGCTCTGACCTCCTATCACGACGTCTTTTCCAGTTGCAACCGCAACTTCCACCTCGACGGACCGCGGACTTTGCGCTGGTGCGGTGAGTGCCCGAAATGCCAGTTCGTCTTTCTGGCGATGGCACCCTTCATGGATGTTGAGCGCATGCGGGCCATCTTCGGTCGCGATCTTCTGGCCGAACCCGGGCAGGCTGATGCGTTTGCCGAGTTGCTGGAACTCGACGGGCCGCGCCCGTTCGAGTGCGTGGGCGAGGCCCGGGAAGCGCGCGCCGCTCTGGGAGCGCTTGCTGTCGACGCGCGCTGGCGCGACCATGCCGTGGTGTGCGACCTGGTTGAGCGGCTTGATGTCACTGCGGTTCCGGATCTCGGAACAGTGCTCCGTTCGTGCGGTCCTGACCGGATACCGCAGCGTTTCCTGTCATGAATTTCGCAGCGTTGAAGGCCGGGCGAAGTCTGGTGCTCGGGTTCGGGCGCGAGGGTCGGGCGCTGGAACGCGCCATCTCCCGTCGGGCGCCCATGGCGCAGGTCGAAGTACTTTGCGACCGGGTCCCGGATGTCGAGCCGCGCGACTGGCCGCTGCACATCGGTACGCCGGATTCAGTTTCGATTGTGCCTGATCGGGTTCTGCGTTCACCCGGGGTGCCGATCGATTTGCCGGCACTGATCCGCTGGCACCGAGCCGGCATTCCGGTGACCTGCATTTCGTCGCTGTGGTTCGGTGAGCGTCCCGACGCTCAGGTGATTGCGGTGACCGGCAGCAAGGGCAAGAGCACGACTGCGGCTTTGATCGCCCACCTGCTCGCGGCCAGCGGCAAGTCGGTGGCGCTGGGCGGCAATATCGGCGTGCCGATGCTCGACCTGCTCGAGGACCGGTCCGACTGGTTCGTTATAGAACTTTCCAGCTACCAGCTCGCCGATCTGCAGGGGCACGCGGCCGCGGCGGTCATCACGCGGCTGTTCCCCGAGCACCAGGACTGGCACGGCGGCGTGGCGAACTATTACGCGGCCAAGCTGCGCGTGGCGAATCTGCTCGACGGCGGACCGCTCTGGATCAACGGCGCCGACCCCGTACTGGCGCAGGCGGTTGCAGACCTGCCCAATGTTCGGCCGGTCAATATCAAAGGCACGATCCGGGCTGTAGCCGATGGAATCCGTTACCAGCGACGACGCTTGATGGCGGCTTCCGACAGTCCACTGCTCGGACGCCATAATCTGGATAATCTCGCGCTGGCTTTAGGTGTGGTCGACTCCATCGGCGGGGAACTGGAATCGGCGCGTCAAAGTCTGGCGACGTTTCGGCCCTTGCCGCACCGACTCGAACCCATGCGCGGCCCGGACGGCACGAGGTGGATCAATGACTCGATCGCGACCACGCCGTATGCGACGCTTGCGGCGTTGCAGGCCAGTCCGCCGCACCCGGTGCTGATCGTCGGCGGGCTCGAGCGCGGCGCGGACTGGCAAATGGTCGCGGAGTTCTGCCGGGAACACCCGCTGGGCGGGCTGGTGGGGTTGCCGGACAACGGGCCAGCCGTTTGCAGGCTTGTTGCGGATGCTGGCGGCGTCGAGGCCGGGCGCGTATCGGTGGCCGGGAACATGCGTGACGCGGTCGCGGCAGCGCGCAGGTTGAGCCAATCGGGCGGCGCGATACTGCTCTCGCCGGGCGCTCCGAGTTTTCCCCGCTTCAGGGATTTCGAGCAGCGCGGTAATGCATTCCGGAACGCGGTGCGGGATCTGGCGTAACCGCGGGGTAAACTAGAGCGACCGATCCACCGCAAAGCGCGCCAGCAGTTCCAGCGAATCTCGTTCTCCCGAGGGCGGCAGGGGCGCCAAGGCCCGGCATGCGCGTTCGGAGAACGCGGTGGCGCGTTCCAGCGCGTCGTCCAGCGCGCCGGTTTTCCGCAGCACTTCGCGGACACGGTCGAGTTCATCGGTGCCGCCGGCGTGAATTGTCTCGACAAGAAAATCGCGATCGGCCTTATGCGCAGCCTTGAGCGCAAGGATCAGTGGCAGGGTGACCTTGCCTTCGGCAAGATCGTCACCCAGATTCTTGCCCAGTGCATGGTCCTTGCCCGAATAATCCAGCCAGTCGTCGGTGATCTGGAACGCCTGACCCAGGGCAAAGCCGAAATCGGCCAGCGACTGCTCGACCTCTTCGCTACTGTCGGAAACTACGGCGCCCAGCCGCGCGGCGGCGGCAAAAAGACAGGCGGTCTTGTCGCCGATGACCTTCAGGTATCCGGACTCGTCGAGTTCGATGTCGCCCAGCTGCATCAATTGCAATACCTCGCCGGCGGCGATCGTATTTGTGGTGTCAGCCAGTATCGACATGATCGAGTTCGATTCAAGTTCGACCATCAGCTGGAAACTGCGCGAGTAAAGAAAATCACCGACCAGTACCGATGCCGCATTGCCCCAGACCTGGTGGGCGGTCTGTTGCCCGCGCCGCCGCTCCGAGCCGTCCACCACGTCGTCGTGCAGCAGCGTGGCGGTATGGATGAACTCGATGACGGCTGCGAGCTGGGTATGTGCCATGCCGCCGTAGCCGCAGGCCCGGGCTGAAAGCAGATGAACAAGAGGACGTAATCGCTTGCCGCCGGCGTTGATGATGTATTCGCCGATCTGGTTGACGAGGAGCACGTCGGATCTTAGCCGCTTCCGGATGAGCGCGTCCATCGCCTGGCGGTCGCCGGTGGTCAGATCCATGATCTCGGCGAGCGAGCTCGGGGACGTAATCGAACTGACGTGATTCATAACCGGTGATTATACGTTTCACGGACCGACGAGGCGCCGCCGTTTTCTGCCGGATGAGTTGGCGGCCATTTGTTCGGTTTCCCCTGACGCAGGTCGCGTCGCGTCTCCAGTTCGCCAGGCGGCCGCATCCTGCTGAGATTGCTCCAGGACCATGCTGCAGCTTGCGGCGCGGGTTCTGAAACGCTCGAATCGGTTTGCGTGGCGGGGCGTCGACGACGACCCCGCTGCCGCGGGAGGGGGCTGAGGGACCGGTTCCTTGTGCTAGAATTTCAGGCTTAAATTCATACTTGTGAGCAAGCGAAATGGCGCGCGGAATCAACAAGGTCATCCTGATCGGAAACCTGGGGGCGGACCCCGAAGTTCGCTACACGCCGGCCAATACCGCCGTCTGCAACATCAGCGTTGCGACCACGGACCAGTGGCGCGACAAGCAGACCGGGGAACAGCAGGAAAAGACGGAATGGCACCGGATTGTGATGTTCAATCGGCTCGGCGAGATCGCCGGCGAGTATCTCAAGAAGGGCAGCAAGGTCTACATTGAAGGCCGGCTGCAGACGCGCAAATGGCAGGGCCAGGACGGACAGGACCGCTACACCACCGAAATCGTCGCCAACGAGATGCAGATGCTAGACGGACGAAGCGGCGCTGCGCCCATGGATGACGCCGGCTACGGCAGCCGCCAACAGCAGCCGCAACAAACCCGCCAGCCTGCGGCGCCGGCCGATGACGATCTGGCCGACGACATCCCGTTCTGATTTGCCGGATGACGGCTTTCGGGAAGCATTCATGACCAAAATACTGGTTACAGGCGGCGCCGGCTTCATTGGCGCCAATTTCATTCATCATGTCGTTGAAACGACAGGGATATCGGTCGTTAATGTCGACCTTTTGACCTACGCGGGAAATCCTGAATCGCTCACCGGCGTCGATGCCGGACGTCACTCGCTGGTGCACGGCGATATCGCCGATACCCGACTGGTTCGCGCGCTCCTGGAGGAACACCAACCGGACGCGATCGTGCATTTTGCCGCGGAAAGTCACGTTGACCGTTCCATCGACAATCCGTCGGCATTCATCGAAACCAATGTGCTGGGCACCCAGGCCCTGCTCGATGCGTCGCTGGACTACTGGAAAGGCGGGCGTTCCGACTTCCGGTTCCTGCACGTTTCGACCGACGAGGTTTACGGCGACCTCGAAGCCGACGAGCCGGCGTTTCGCGAGAGCAATGCATACAAGCCCAGTTCGCCTTATGCGGCGAGCAAGGCCGCGGCCGACCACCTTGTCCGTGCATGGCACCGCACCTGGGGTCTGCCGGTAGTGATCACGAACTGCTCCAACAATTACGGGCCTCGACAGTTTCCCGAGAAGCTCATTCCCCTGATGTTGATCAACGCGCTTCAGGGCCGTGAACTGCCGGTATACGGCGACGGCCAACAGCGGCGCGACTGGCTTTTCGTCACCGACCACTGTCGAGCGCTGATGCGCGTGCTCGAGGATGGTGCGCCGGGACGTACGTACAACGTCGGCGGCAACGCCGAGCGGACCAACCTGGAGATTGTCCACACGCTTTGCGACCTGCTTGATCAGCGGGTTCCGGGAGAGCAGTCCAGGCGAGCGTTGCTCCGCCACGTGGCGGACCGACCGGGTCATGATCGACGCTACGCCATCGACGCATCGCGTATTCGAGACGAACTCGGCTGGGAGCCGCAAATGGACCTGCAATCCGGCCTGGAAGCGACCGTGGCGTGGTATCTCGGAAACCGGGAGTGGTGGCAGCGTATACGGGACGGTTCCTATCGCGGAGAAAGACTGGGCACGCGCGGGGACGGCCGGTGAAAGCATCTCTCGACTTGGCTTGAGCGGAAGAGAAAGAATGGATATTCGCGATACCGATCTTCCCGGCGTCAAGCTGATCCGGCCCGCGGTATTCGGCGACGAGCGCGGCTGGTTCCTGGAAAACTGGCGAGATGAGGAGTTCGCCGATGCCGGCATCCATGTTTCATTCTCGCAGGTCAATACCAGCCATAGCCGGTTCGGTGTTTTGCGAGGGCTGCATTATCAGTGGCCCGAGCCCCAGGGAAAGCTGGTCTGGGTCACCGCCGGGCGCGTGTTCGACGTGGCCGTCGACATCCGTACCGATTCGTCCAAATTCGGGCGCTGGACGGCGGTCGAGCTGAGCGCGGAGAATCACCACCAGCTCTGGATTCCCGAAGGTTTTGCCCACGGCTTCCAGGTGCTGTCGGAGCAGGCGACTTTTTCATACCTGTGCACGCGGCCGTATCGGCCCGAATGTGATGCGAGCGTGGCCTGGGACGACCAGGCGATAGGTATACGTTGGCCGCATCGGCCTGCTTCGCTTTCGGCCAAGGATACGTCGGCTCCCGGGCTTGAACAGATAGACAAGGAGCGTTTACCCACATGCGAATCCTGTTGACCGGATGCGGGGGCCAGCTGGGCCGCCACCTTTCCCCACGGCTCGCCCGGCTCGGTGAAGTCATCGCGACCGATCGCGAAGGCGGGGATTTTCAGTGTGATCTGTCCGATCGGCGGCTTCTGGACAAGACGCTGCATCGGGTCAAGCCCGACATCGTGGTCAATCCTGCGGCCTGGACCGCGGTCGATCGGGCCGAGGACGAGCCGGAACTTGCGGCCAGATTGAACCGGGCCATGCCAGGCTGGATCGCGGCCTGGTGCGCGGAAAATGATGCGTTGATGCTGCATTTTTCGACCGATTACGTGTTTTCCGGGTCCAATGATCAGCCATGGAGCGAGCGCGATGAACCGTCTCCCGGAAACGTCTACGGCCGAACGAAACTCGACAGCGAACGCGCGATTGCCGCCAGCGGCGCACGTGCCGTGATAGTGCGTACGGCCTGGTTGTACAGTCATTTTCCGGGCAACTTTCTCTCGGCCATTTTGACGCGTGCCGGTCACGGTCAGCCGCTCAGGATCGTCTCCGATCAGTTCGGTTCGCCGACCTGGGCCGGGCACCTGGCGGATGCTTCGGTGGCGTTGCTCGAACGTCACGACCGGCTGCCGGATCGTTGCAGCCTTTTCCACGTCGCCGGCAAGGGCTGCATGTCCTGGCACGAGTTCGGCAAGTTGGCCGTCGCGCGCGCCGTTGAAATCGGTGCGCTCGACAAACCGGTACCGGTTTCACCGATCGAGAGTGCCAATTGGCCGCAGAAGGCCAAACGCCCGGTCTGGTCGGTGCTCGATTGCAGCCGATACGAGGCGTTCACCGGTCTGGAACTTCCCACGGTAGAACGTGGACTCGACGAATGCATGGCATTCTGGAAGGAATCGATATGTTGATACCGGTCATTTTGTCCGGCGGCGCCGGCACCCGGCTCTGGCCGGTTTCGCGCAAGGCGCACCCCAAGCCCTTCATGCGGTTGTCCGACGGCCAGACGTTGGCTGGCGCCACGCTCAGGCGGGCGCTCGGCGTAGTCGATCACGAAAACGTGCTGACCGTTACCGCCCGCGATTATTACTTCTTCACGCGTGACATCTACCGCGAGGTGGCGCCGGAGGGCCGACATGCCTTCGTACTGGAACCGGAAGGACGCAACACGGCCGCGGCGATCGCGGCGGCGGCGCTTTGGGTTAGAGAAGAGTTCGGCGCCGAGGCGCGTTTGCTGGTTCTGCCGGCCGACCACCTGGTGCGCGATCGGAAGGCCTTCGGTGAAGCCGTTCAATGCGCGGACGCGCTTGCCGCTGAAGGCTGGCTGGTCTGCCTGGGTGTTCAGCCGACCCACGCCGAGACCGGCTTCGGGTACATCCGGGCCGGCGAAAGTCTGGATCACGATGGCGCGCGCATCGAGGCGTTCGTCGAAAAGCCCGACGCCGAGACCGCGCAACGCTATTTCGAAAGTCGGCAGTATCTCTGGAATGCCGGCATGTTCTGTTTTACCGCCCAGGCCATCCTGGACGCCATGGCCGAGCAGGCGCCGGATATTCTGGCCAGTGTCGAGGCGACATGGAGCGAAACCGACCGTGAACATGACCTGGTTGAACTGAATCAGGCGCGGTTCGCGACGGTTCGCAGCGAGTCCATCGATTTCGCGGTGATGGAGCGCGCCCCCCGGCGCGCAGTGGTGCCGGTGGCATGCGGGTGGAGTGATATCGGATCCTGGCAGGCCATCAGTGAATTGTATGAAACCGATGGCGCGGGCAACCAGGTACAGGGGCATGCCGTGCTGGTTGATTCGAAGAATACTTTTGTCCAGGGCGGCAAGCGTCTGGTGGCAGCGGTCGGCGTCGACGATCTGGTCATCGTCGATACCGGAGATGCGGTGCTGGTCGCTCGACGGGGCAGGGCGCAGGAGGTCAAGGCCGTGGTCGAGGAACTGACCCGGCGCGACCACCAATCGGCTGTATTCCATCAGACCGTACATCGCCCATGGGGCAGCTACACGGTGCTCGAGGACGCGGACGACTGCAAGGTCAAGCGATTGGTCGTGCGCCCCGGGGGAATCTTGTCGCTGCAGCGTCACGAGCATCGTAGCGAGCACTGGACCGTCGTTTCGGGCACTGCACGAGTGCGGGTGGGCGACGACCAACTCGATCTCGGCGCGAATCAGACCGTCGAAATTCCCGCGGGTTCGTTGCATCGGCTGGAGAATCCTGGCGGTGAAAACGTGCACATCATCGAGGTCCAGACCGGCAGCTATTTCGGCGAAGACGATATCGAACGGCTGGAAGACGTCTATGGGCGTGTATAGGGTCGTGTTTTGGTTTCTGCTGCCGGCTGCACTCGTCCTTGCCGGTTGTCAGGAACAGGAAGAGATTTCCTCGCGCTCGGGCAGCGAACTCTCGGTCGAGACATTCGAGGGCCTGAACATGGACTGGCGCAAGCGCCGCGTGGACCGTCTGACCGAGCCGCATGGATGGTTGAGCCTGGCCGGTCTCGTCATGCTCCAACCCGACAGCCCGGTGACCGTCGGCAGTGATCCGGCCTGCGATGTGGTGGTGTCTTCGGGGCCGGCGCGTTGGGGCAGCATTCATGTCGACGAAGACGGAGAGGTCCGATTCGATGTGGCCGCCCGGGGCGAGGTTCGTATCGACGGCGAAGATGCGGCTTCAGCCGTGATGACGTTGGGCGGCGACGGCGATCCTGTTCATGTGGAGGCCGCCGGCGTCCGGATTCACCTGGTTGCGCCGGGTGGGCAATTGGCATTGCGCATTCGGGACCCACGGACGTCGACACGAACCGAATTCGCCGGACTTGATTATTACGCGCTGGATCCGGATTGGCGGGTGGATGCGGAATTCATTCCGCACCCTGCCGGATCGACCATACAGGTCGCCAACGTCATGGGCCAACTTATCGAGGAGCCCAACCCGGGAATGGCTCGATTTGTCCATGCAGGCAAGACGATCGCGCTGGAAGCCGTACTCGAGGACGATCGGCTGTTCTTCATCTTTGCCGATCGAACATCGGGGCGCGAGACCTATGGGCTTGGACGCTTTCTTTATGCTGAACTCCCGCGTGACGGCCGAGTGGTGCTCGATTTCAACCAGGCCTACAATCCTCCCTGCGCATTCAATGCGTACACGACATGCCCGCTACCGCCACAGTCCAACCGCATCGATGCCTGGATTCGTGCCGGCGAACTGCGATATGCAGGCAAGCCCGGGCTCGAAAAACCAGGAGACGCGCTATCGGACGCAGACACTTCCGATTCCTGAGCCGACCGCCGTCTGTACTCGTATCAGGGGGGTAGCGCCTTCTGCGGCTTAACGGGCTGAATGATCGATCTATGAACTGAAAGCAGTCGGATGTGCGCGAAATGAAGATGATTTTCACATAAATCACCAAATTTTCACCATTCATCGCTTTCATTCCCGCCCCCTCGCTCCGTAGACTTCATGTCACTCGATCGCGATGTCTTGTTGCAGAATCGTGTAACGATCGATCAATCAAGCCAGCCGTGTGCGGCTTCATCTTGGGAGTGACAAATGCCGAAACGCAGAGATGTACTCAAACTGGGCGCTGTTGCCGGCGGTCTGGGAATGGCCTCATCCGGCGCGCTGGCCCGCGGCGCGGTACCGCAAAGCGGTCTCGTATTTCCGCAGGGCTTTACGCCTTCGATTTTCGAGCGGCCCAGCCCGCCGTCGACGCCGTTCAAGGATCCTCTTTACCGGATGCCCGTAGCGCAACCTGTGTCACCCGAATTGCTGACGCCGAGCCCGGACGGACGCCGGCATCAACGTTTCTATGATTTTCCTCCGGCGAAGTACTATCGTGAAGTGATCGCCGAGCGCCGCTGGCGTTATCACAGCGATCCGCCGTACGCCGATGGTTCCTGGTCCTACACAATGAACGGTGCCATCCCGGGCCCAACCTATCACGCCTACTATGGAGAGCCGGCTTTCGTACGTCGCGTCAACCAGTTGCCCGATATCGGCCAGGGCAAGGTGCCGTTCGCTTTGCCTTCGACGACGATGCACATGCATAACGGTCACACGGCTTCGGAATCCGATGGCATACCGACCGACTTCATGAACCCGGGCGAGTTCTGGGATCATCACTACGCCAACTTCCCGGCCGGCTTCGACAACCGGGAAATCATGAATACGCTGTGGTATCACGACCACAGGCTGGATTTCACCGCGCCGAACGTATATGCGGGTTTGTCGGGTTTTTACCTGCTGTTCGACGAGCTGGATTCGAACAACGAAAACGATCCGAATCCGAATGCTTTCCGGCTGCCCAGCGGCGAATACGATATCCCGATGATCTTCCACGATGTGCAGTTCAGCGAGGATGGCCAGGCGATCTTCGATTTCTTCGCCGCCGGCGAATCGCCTTCGGTTACGGAAAAAAGCCCAACCGATTCGTCGCCGTCGACGATCTACAAGGGCACCGACAACATTACCCTGTTCGGCATGCTGGGCGACAAGATCACGGTCAACCGCATCATTCAGCCGTTTCTCGACGTCGAAGCGCGCAAGTACCGCTTCCGCCTGCTCAACGGCGGCCCCTCGAGGTTCTACAACTTCTGGTTGCGTCTGGAGCGTGCCGACGGCACCGTCGTAGATAGCCATCCTGGCCTGAAGTTCTACATCGTGAGCAACGACGGCAACCTGCTGCCCGAGCCGATCGAGTCCGAGAACGTCGAAGTCTGGGTTGCCAACCGTTATGACGTCATCGTCGACTTCTCCGCTTTCGCACCCGGCGACAAGGTCTATCTGGTCAATCGCATGGATATGCGCCGCGATGGCGCAGGCCCGACCGGCCGGCTTCTCGACGAAGGCGAACTGGCGATGCGTTTCGACGTCATGCCTGCGGTTGGCGAAGACCCCAGCCGGATACCGGATTTCATGCGCGAACTGCCCGACATCAACATGGATGAGGTTCGCCGCGAACGGACATGGGTGTTCGATTATGACAATGGCCTGTGGACGGTCAACGGCAAGCTGATGGACGCCAACCGCATCGATGCCAACATCGAGCAGGGATCGGCCGAGATCTGGACGATCCGCAACGCCGGCAATACCTGGGCGCATCCGATCCATACCCATTTCGAGGAGTTCCAGATTCTCGAGGTCAATGGTCGGCCGGTCAAGGATGGCGACCTGTTGCGTGCGCGCAAGGATATCATCGAGCTCGGACCGAACATGGAAATCAAGTTCTTCGGCCGCTGGCGCGATTTCTTCGGTACCCACGTCATGCATTGCCACAACGTGGTGCACGAAGATCACGAAATGATGATCCAGTGGCGAATTGTTCCGCCCGGACAGGGAGACTGATCATGAGCAGAACTGACAATACAATCTCTGAAGAAGAAACGCTGCGCATCCAGTCCCGCAGGAAGCTGCTGGCCGGTTTCTCGCTGACCGCGGCGGCAAGCCTGCCGGCGCTGGCGCTGGGCAGCATGCCGGCCCATATGATCGAGCAGCGTGCCGCGCGCGTGATCGACCGCAGCCGAAATCAGGGCTTTCCGGATACGCGCGTCACTGCCCATACCGGGGAAGTGTTCCGCTTCTATGATGACCTGGTGCACGAACGAGTCGTACTGATCAACTTTATGTCGATCAAACGCGAGCCCGATCTTCCGATCACGCGCAACATGGCGCGCCTGGTAAAGGGTTTCGGCGATCGAATCGGCCGCGACATACACGTGTTTTCGATCAGCTACGACGAGAGCGACACGCCCGCGCGGCTGGCCGAATTCGCGGAATCGTTCGATGCGCCCGCCGGCTGGAAGTTTCTTTCAACCACGCCGGAAGATGTCATTGCGCTCGGCTATCGACTCTATCGAACGGAGGGCCGGTTCCGCAGCGCCATGCATTCCGACCTGATCCATTTCGGCAATGCCAGCGTGGGTCTCTGGGGAACGATGTCGGCCGAAATTTCCGACGTCGAGTTTGCGATGCAACGGGTGACCTCGGTCATGCCTCGCAACGCAACCGCCGGCGCCCAATTGCGTCGCGCAGGTCCGCGGCGGGTCGACTCGGAAGGTCCGGTCATCCATCACCGCGATTGTGTTGGCAACCGCTCGGGCGAATCCTGAGCCCCCTGGAGCCATTTGAAAAGGAAGGAATCATGATGATTAACAAGATCAAGATCTGTTTCTCCGGGGCGATGCTTGCGTTGATGCTGGCGACCAGCCCCACTCAGGCGCAATCCGGCCCTCCGGAGCGTACCTGCATCCTGCTTGCCATGCTGGGAATCAATGCGCCGGGTTGTGATGACCCGGGCAGCGTCGATCCTTCGGAGCCGACGTTCCCGCAGGCGCCCGCAGCCGACGCCTGCCCGGGTCACCCCGGCGTGCGGCCGCGTCCGGGGTTTTCAACCATGGAATTCGACGATGCGCGGGGCGTGTATGTTGTTACTACGCCGCCGACCACATTTGCGCCGTCGAGCGCCGAGGACAACCTGCCGCTGAACCTCTGTCCGACGGTCTACGAGAACGCAAGGAGCATGAGCGGCGCGGAAATCCCCAACACGCTGCCGTCGACTCCCGATGTGCCCTACAATCTGCATCCCGAGCCGACTGTATCGTCTATCGACCCGCGCTCGCCCAGCGACGATCTGCGTGCAGTGATTCGCGCCATGCGCCAGGCCCTGGCCGAGGGCGACGCGCCTCAAGAGGCCGATATCCAGTTCGGCATCGACATCCTCGAGGGCAACTCGGTCGACCGGGCCTACTCGGGCATGCCGCTGTTGCACTACAACGGGCCCAACAAGGTCAAGAAGGTCGAGCCGATCTTCGACGACCAGGGCAACAAGGTCGGGGGCGTCGTGGAATTGCACCAGGTCTGGTTCGACGGCCGGATCATGGGCGATACCGCGCTGCTGGATCCCAGCGACGTTCAGGACGTGCCGTGGACCATGATCGTTCACGCCGACACGCTGAACAACGGCCACGAGGACTTCGCGCCGTTTCAGATGTACTTCGATGACCCGGCTGAAGTTGGACGTCCCGTGCCGCACGTGGCCATGGACATGACGTTCTTCCCGATGGAAGACGGCACGCGCACGACCTACGAAATGAAGATGGCGCCGGGCCGGTTCTTCAACCTTACCTATTACTGGGGCTGGCGGATCCACCCGCCGCGCGTTCAGGTGACCGAGAACGTGCTCAAGATGGCAGGCCCGCGTACGTTGCTCGAGTGGGAAACGTTCGTGTTCGGCGAAGACCCGGAAGGCAGCGAGGACGCCAAGCTGGCAGCGATTGCAATGATCGGGGATCTGGCACCGGCCAAGCGCATGTGGAACCTGCTGCGCGAGTTTCGCGAAGCGCCTGAACTGGTCGACGCCGCCGACGTCGATGCGCTGGAAGCCGCGTTCTTCGACTGGCGCGATCGCCTGAGCCTGCCGTCCGGCATCGAGTTCGATGACGACTACGACGTCAACGTCATCTATCTCAACAACACGATGTACGGAAAGGCCAAGGGTCTGGGGAACTGGGAGCAGACGGTGGCGTTCGACAAGCCTGGCGACCAGGTCCGCGTCAAGGTCATGAACGGCGACTATTTCCCGCACGGCTACATGTTCGTCGACTTCGGCGGCAACCGCGGCTGGGAAAACACCTTCCACAGCACCGTCGATGTCGGTGGCGCCGGGCCCTGGTTCACCTTCGGACGTGCACACTGGTGGCCGATGCTCGATGGCGCGGCGATCGTGCCTCCGGCGATGCCGGCCGAGGGCACTACCACCCGCGTCAAGACGGTTGATGCGCTGCTGGATTACGCGCTGGCCGGCGAGCAGCGCGTGACAAGCGCAAATGTGAAAGGCAAGCAGGCGAATTATGTCCTTGCGCCGGAGTGGCTGGATTTCACCAAGTCTCCGACGGTGCTGCCGGAATTTCAGCGGGTGCAGAACATCAACGGCTCGACGCTGGGCGTACTGCCGCTGGAATTTCATATGAACCACACGCCGTCCAAGCGTCTGCGCATGTACCAGTTCGACCCGCTGCACCATGATGTGGCCGTATGGTCGATCCACTAGGGTTGCTGATTGGGGAGCGATCACGATCTGCCGCCGGGCCCAGCGCCCGGCGGTGTTTTCCGCCGCACGATTTGGTCGGATAAAAGCCGCTGTGATGTCCTGACGTATAGACGAACGTTCATTCTTGCGTCCGGCACGATCAGGCAGTAGCCTGGCAATTGGAATAGATTCAAATAAAAGGTGTATTCGATGAAGGCGAAGAGGATTCTTTCAGCAGTTCTCGCAGCTTCAGTTGTCCTGTTTTTTCTGACATCCGCAACGGCGGGCCAGAAAGAGCGCAATTTCATGGTGACCGAAAAAGTCTATGCGCTTCCCGAGGTCACCCTGATCGACAGTGCCGGCGAGCCGGTAATGTTTTCCGAAGTCACGCGCGACGCAGAGCGCACTGTAATCAGCTTCATTTTTACCAGTTGTGCCGGCATCTGTCCGATGATCACGGCCAACATGACGCGCTCAGTCCCGCAACTGGACAAGATGGGCGACGACTATCAGATTCTGCTGATTTCAGTCGACCCCGAGTACGATACGCCGGCGCGACTCGCCGATTACGCGGATCGATTCAAGGCGGGTACCAAAATCCGCTTTCTTACCGGTGACCGCGAAAACGTCTTTCGAGTGCTTCGAAGCCTTGAGGCGCTTTACGAAGGATCCAACAAGATGAACCATCAGCCGGTCACCCTGATATCCAGCGTAAAACCCGGTGCCTGGATGCGGATTGACGGTTTGATCGGCAGTGAAGTATTGATCGAGCAATACCGTAAGCTGGTGGACGGCCAGACCGGTTGACCGTTCCGGGTGTTTCCCGAATTCTCTTTCGCCGCGACGGCGATCCACGCAATCCTGGCGCATCCCGGGCCTCCGCCTGCTGATGCCATGAATCTCATGAATGCAACGAGGCGTGCCTGATGAAAAGTTCGATCTGGCTGGTATTGACCCTGATGCTGGCGGGATTTTCGCTCGGGTCCGGACTCGTGTCCGCACAGTCGCCCGACGCTGATTTCGAAGCAGGGAAACGGCTCTATCGGGAGGGCGTGCTCGCTTCCGGGGCGGAACTCGCAGGAAAAGGTTTTGGCGATGTGGAAATCAGGGGGGAGTACGCCGCTTGCGTTCGCTGTCATCGGCCGAGCGGGTTCGGTTCCTACGAAGGCGGCTACTACATTCCACCGATTACGGCTCCGTATATGTTCGGCGGCCGGCAGATTTCTCGCGACGACCGTTTCCGGGCATTGTTCATGCAGGCCCAGACCGCCGAATTCAGGCACCAGGTCAGGCGCGTCCGCGACCGCCCGCCATACGACACGAGTTCACTGGGTACGCTGTTGCGCGAGGGCGTGGACACCAACGGTAGAAGTCTGGAAACGCTGATGCCGCGATATGCGCTTTCGGACCAGGATCTGGTGAATCTGGAGGCTTATCTGAGAACGCTGTCGAGCACGCTGTCACCCGGTGTGGACAATGAATATGTCGAGCTGGCAACGGTGATTCATGTCGACGTACCAGCGCATCAGCGCGAGGCGATGCTGGGTACGTTGCAAAGCTTTGTGGACTGGTACAACAAGAGAACCCTTGGCGACATGCAATTGGCGGGTCACTCGGTCTATGGTTCAAGTCTGTATACGCGTTACTCGCGGCTGTATCGCCTGAACGTATGGGAGATCGATGGTCCTCCCGAAACCTGGCGGGAGCAGCTTGAGAATTATTACACGCGCACGCCGGTATTTGCCCTGGTCAGCGGGCAGGTAGACGGTCCCTGGCGCGAGGTTGGCGCGTTCTGCGATGAGCTCGGGCTGCCGGCTGTCTTTCCGATTACCGACATGCCGCACGACGTCGGGCATCTGGGCGGGTATTCGGTGTATTTCAACGCCGGGTTGCAGCTGGAAGCTGATCTTATGCGAGACTGGCTTGTGCAAAACGGCAGTCGGAACGTGCTTCAGATATTCGATCCGGCCAGGCCTGGCAGCGAATTTCCGGCCAGCCGGATGCGCGAAGCAATCGACGGCTCTGGCGTTGTGATACTTGCAACTGTCGAGCTCGATGATTGGCGACGGCGGGTCGCTGCCGGTATTTCAGACAACGACTACGATACGCTCGTGATCTGGCAGGAAGATCCGAGTTCCGAGGAGCTGATTTCCTGGCAAAAGCATGCCGGCGCCGACAACCTGCTGCTGCCGTCAAGCGCTCTGGATTCAGCCGATATTGCCGTGATGAAGGAACTCGGGGACAGCGTGCTGTTCAGCTATCCGAAGGCACTGGAGCAGAATCACTATCCTGAACGCTTCAGGGCGCGAGCTTGGATGAATACAAGGGGTCTTGATTACAGTGCCCAGACCGTACAGTATCGAGCCTATTACGCGATGCTGATGTTCCGCGACTCCTTCGTGCATCTGCTCGATCATTATCATCGCGATTACCTGCTGGAAGTGCTCGAACACCAGATCCAGGGCAGTCCGAACCCGGGGCTTTATCCCGACATGGAACTGGCCCCGGGTCAGCGGTTCGCCTCCAAGAGCGGCTATATCGTGGCGCTGGAGGCCGGAAAGCCGAGCATGCTGAGGCAGGTCGGCGATCGTATCGTGCCCTGAACCATCATCCGCGTGGCCCACTAACTGCCGGTAAATGCGGGTTTGCGCTTTTCCAGAAATGCTGCGGTCCCTTCGCGCATGTCTTCAGTCGCGCAGCACAATGCGAAGCGTGCGGTTTCGAAGCCAAGCCCCTGATCCAGCGGCATATCAAGACCTTTATCGACCGTCTCGAGGATCGCACTTACCGCATGGGGGGCGGCCGAGGCCAGGCGTTGGGCAACCGATAGCGCGTGTTCCACCACTTCGTGTGCATCGACAACGCCTTGTACGATGCCGTATTTTTCCGCCTCGAGGGCATTTACAGGCTCGCCGGTCAGAATCATTTCCAACGCTCGACTGCGTCCTATAAGTCTAGTCAGACGCTGTGTGCCGCCGAAGCCGGGAATGATTCCAAGCTTGATCTCAGGGAGACCGAGACGCGCATTTTCAGATGCGTAACGGATATGGCACGCCAGTGCCAGCTCCAGGCCGCCGCCCAGACAGAAGCCGTTGATGGCGGCAATCACGGGCTTGGTCATGGTTTCGATTCGTCGCATGAGTTGCTGCCCGTGCTCGGAGAAGTGGCGAGCGTCCAAAGGCGTCTGATCGCGTATCTCCGAGATATCGGCGCCGGCGATAAAAGCCTTTTCGCCCGTACCGGTCACGACGATCGCGCGAACCGAATCATCGTTGGCGAGAGCTTCGAATGCCCGATGAAGTTCGACAAGCGTGCGATGATTGAGTGCGTTGAGCTTCGCAGGCCGTGTGACGGTAAGCACGGCCGCGCGGCCGTGCATTTCGAGCTTCAGATTCTGATAGTTCATGCGAGTGCTGGTTGGATGGAAGTGGTCAGCAGTCTACCGCAGTCGTTCAGTGCTTCTTCATGATTCGTGCCAGCGCCATGAACCTGTTCAACAGCCATGCGCCCAGGGCCGCAAGTGTCTCGTCGAATCCCATTGTCTGCCTGTCGCCTTCGGGTATGAGAAACTCCAGCGCGCCCCCGCAAAGGGCGGCCCCGACAACCAGCAGCGCGATTGTCGGGACGGTTCTCATGATTTGTCGATTTCCTGACGAATACGGTATTCGCGGGACGTCAGCCAGGCCTCCATTCGCTGGAGTCGTTCGTCTAGCTGGCGATAACGGCTGTTCAGCGTCGAGACGCCCTCGACAGGCGCGCGCCTTGTCTCGCGCCAGAATCTCTCGTCGGCTTCGTCGGCATACATGTCGGCCGGTGCGACCGGCAAAAATAACGCCAGTGTCAGATATCCGATGACGATGACTGCGGTGAACGGAATGGCCAGCAGGACGACGCCGACACGCAACGCGGTGAGATTGAATCCGCTCCAGTCCGAGATGCCCGCGCAGACGCCGGCCAACAGGCCGCGCTTGCGATTGCGATAAAGGCGATTTCGACTGTAGGTCTCGTATTGGTAGCTCTGGTATCGGTCACGATTCATGATTTGCTCCTCCATTCGGGCGCGTCGGCATCCAGGATCCGCTCCAGATTGTGAATGCGTTCCTCCATGAGTCGGGCGTTTTCATGCAGCTCCTGCATCAGCGACTCGTCTTTGCTGGTCAGACGCTTGCTCGCAGAGTTGCGCGTCGCATAGTGCAGGATCAGCCAGATCGGTGCGACGATGACCAGGAAGACGACGATCGGTACGAACATTAGTTCGGACATTACGAAGTACTCCCGTTACTTGGCTTGACGGCTGTTTTTAAGTGCATCGAGCTCGGCCTCGACCCGTTCGTCGCACTGGAGCTGATCGATTTCCTCGTCGAGCGACTTCGCCTTGCGGCCCATATCCAGCGCTTCGGCTTCCGACTCGATATGATCGATGCGGCGCTCTGCCGAATCGAACCGGTTGAGCATGTCGTCGATTTTGCTGTTATGAATCTGTTTCCGGCTTTTCAGCTGGTGATGCGCGGAACGGTGGCGCATGACGATCGCACGCTGCCGGGCCCGAGCGTCGTTCAGCTTGGCCTGAAGTCGGGCAATGTCGTCGTCGTACTTCGTCAGTTGCTCGTCGTACATGGACAGTTCGTCGGAAATATGCTGGATGCGGTCGCCCAGCGCGGTCTTTTCAGCCAGTGCAGCGCGCGCCAGATCCTCGCGCTCCTTGTCCAGTGCGAGTTCGGCCTTGCGCTCCCAGTCCAGTTTCTGCTGCTCCAGGCGCTTGAGCAGGCGCGTACGCTCTTTCTTTTCCGCCAGACACTTGGCGGTTGCCGAACGAATCTCGACCAGGGTATCTTCCATTTCCTGGATCATCAGCCGGATCATCTTCTCTGGATCTTCGGCTTTTTCCAGTGCCGCGTTGAGGTTTGCGTTGATAATGTCGCTGAGCCGCGAAAATACACCCATTGTTGTCTCCTGATTGGCTTGAGTCGATTAACTTGCCCGAAATAATGCAATGTTCATGCCAATATAAAAACATTAATAAAAACAACATCCTATCCCGATAAGCAATTCATTAACTGGTAATAATTACCGCTTGATAGGGGAAAAATACCTATAAGACAAGCGATTTTTCGGGCGGTTGAAGTTGAACCGTCGTAGCCGGGACAAGTCCAAAGCTCGCACCGAGGGCGTTTTTGAGCGCGGTCGGGTACAATACGCGGTTTACATCCAAGAATTTTTTACCGGAGGTTTTATGCTCAAGTTGTTTTTCAACGCGCTCGCTCTGCTCGCCGTCGCATCGCCAGCCCTGGCGCAGGATTTTGAATCCGAACAGGGTAAGCTGGGTTATGCCATCGGCTATGAATTCGGATCCGAGACCAGCCAGTGGGAGGTTGATGTCGAGGCGATCGTCGCGGCCATTCGCGATGCCAACGCGGGCCGTGAGCCGCAGGTTCCGGCAGCCGAGATGCAACAAGTGCTCACTGCATTCAATGAGCGTGTGCGCGAACAGCGCATGGAGCAGTTCCAGCGCCTGGCGGAAGAAAACAAGGCCCGGGCCGATGAATTTCTCGCGGAAAACAAGTCCAAGACCGGAATAGTTACCTTGCCCAGCGGTGTTCAATACCGCGTTATCGAGGAAGGTGAAGGCTCGCGTCCGAGCCCCAGCGATACCGTTACCGTGCACTACCGGGGTTCCAAGGTCGATGGGCGCGAGTTCGACAGTTCGTTCCGCACCGGTCAGCCGCTGGTATTCCAGGTCGACAGTGTGCTCGAAGGCTGGCAGGAAATATTGCCGCTGATGCGCGAAGGTGCTTACTGGCAGGTCTTTCTGCCGCCGGAACTGGCTTTCGGAGTACGCGGTGATCCGCCGATGGTGGGGCCTAACGAAGCTCTCAAGTTCGATATCGAGCTGGTTCAGATTGGCGCGCCGGAAGGCGAGCAACAGGAAGGCCCGTAAAGCCCGTCGCTGCCAGTGACCGAACTTGCTGTCAAGCTGTCTGCGGTCGAGTCGCCTTGCGTGAGCATTTGCCGTCTCGATGACAACGATATGTGCGTCGGTTGCTTTAGAACAGCTCGAGAAATAAGCGAATGGCTTTCCTACTCCGATGAGAAGCGTGGCGAGATTATCGAGCGGCTTTCGGCACGGGCCGAAAGCCGCTTCGATTAACAGGCCGAACCCATGCCTGAGCGGTGCGTCCTGATTCGCGCCCGAACAACGGGACTGAAGGCTACCCGGGTTTTTGCGTGGTCCCGTGGCGGCTCTTGCCGCTGATCGGCTGAACGGCTTCTGCGTGTCAGGCCTTTCCCGAAAAACACTCGAGGCCCGTCTTGAGGCCCGTCTTTTCTCCCTTGATACTCCCGTATCCCGCTTGCCGCTGGGCGGCTACCGCCCGGATTCGGAGAAGCGGCCTCGACCCGCTGCGGTCCTGGTTGGAATCACTTGCGGGGCTGAGCCGGGGGTCGTCCTGACACTTCGATCGCGAGAACTCGAAAACCACGCCGGTCAGATTTCGTTCCCGGGTGGCGGGCGCGATGCGCCGGGAGAGTCAATTGTGGAAACCGCGTTGCGCGAGGCGAGGGAAGAAGCCGGCATCCAGCGGTCACAAGCGCGCCCGCTCGGCTTTCTCGGGCGCTACGACACCATCACCGGCTATCGAATGACTGCGGTTGTGGCGAGTCTGGATCCGGATACGATCTTTACGCCGGACCACAAGGAAGTCGAAGAGGTTTTTACGGTGCCCCTGGCACACGTAACCGATGCCGGACGTTATCGTTGCGACCGCGTACGCTACGCCGGCAACCGTTTCGAAATCATAACCCTTGAGCACGCCGCTCATCATATCTGGGGGGCAACCGCGGCGCTTCTCAAGGACTTCGGCGAGAGGGTCGGCTGAGCCGGGGCTTGAGCACCTTCTGGTCTCACCCTGAAGGCAAGTCTCATTGGCGCTGCAGACGAGCCAGCGGATCCTGCTGGTACAACTCACTCAATAGCCTGTAGACGCCCGCCTCCGTGTCTGCCAGCCGCTCCGGCCAGTCGAAAAAGAATTCCGAGGTTACCGCGAAAAACTCGGCTGGGCTCTCGGCCGCGTAGGGGTCAATGGCCGCTTCAATGCCAGCTTCGATCTGCCGCTTCAGTCGGCGATAGGCGGCGCTGAAGGTGTCGACCCAGTCACGGTGCGCGATCTGCCGGGGCAGTGGCGGGTACCCGTCGGCATCGCCGTTCAGGTGGTCGATCTGGTGGGCCAGTTCATGCACCACAACGTGGTAGCCGTCGCCTTGTCCCGATTGATGGACATCGGCAAGCGAAAGAACGACCGGGCCGCGCTGCCAGGCCTCACCTGCGCGCAGATCCCGGCCACGGTGGACGACGCCGGCTTCGTCGATTTCTTCGAAGTCCGACTCGAACTCGTCTTCGTAGAGGATGAATGTGCGGAACTGGTCGTAGGCACCGAGACCGATCTCGAGAACAGGCAGGGCCGCGTGCGCGGCAACCGGCAGGCAGTGTTCCCAGCCGGGCTGGAACCCCCCGGCGCCGTGAAATTCCTTGTCGGCGAGAATGATTGCTGCCAGTCGTCGCAGACGCTGACGCTCTCGCCCATTCAACAAGGCGAGACACCGACTGGCATTGCAGACGGCAGCGAACTCGGCCGCGCTGGGCATCATTTCGTCGGCCCGGTGGGACAGCCGGCGCCTTCGCAGCCAGCCGATCATTCCGGGCTGGACCTTTCGGGACTGTGAGTCACAGGATGTTTGCGTCGCGTCAGCCGGCTTTTTCCTTTTCTTTCTCTACGCCGAGTCGCTTGTGCATGATCGGGCTGGTTGTGGTGTATTGCAGGAACTGGCGTGCCTCGGGGTCGAGGTGTTTCTGGACTCCGAACGCGGCCAGCGCCGCTTCGTGGAACCCCGACAGAATCAGTTTCTTCTTGCCGGGGTAGGTATTGATGTCGCCCACCGCAAACACACCCGGAATGGAGGTCTGGAATTTTTCGGTATCCACGGGAATCTGTTTCTTTTCGATCTGAAACGACCAGTCTGCGATGGGCCCGAGGTCGGGCGCAAGCCCCCAGAAAACGAGAATCTCATCCGCTTCGACGCGAATCTTTTCGCGCTCCAGGGTATTGAATTTCAGCGCATCGATGCGACCGGGCACACCCAGCGCTTCGCCGACAGTGCCTTGCTGTTCGCTGACCTTGCCCTGTTCGACCAGTTGCTTCATTTTTGCGACCGATGCCGGTTGGGCGCGATATTCCCTGCGCCGGTGGGCCAGCGTGATGTGCTCGGCGATATCGGCAAGATCCAGCGTCCAGTCCAGCGCCGAGTCGCCTCCACCCAGGATGATCAGGCGCTTGCCGGCGAAGCGTTTGCGTTCGGTAATCTTGTAGTGCACGTTGGTGGCTTTCAGGTCGTCCAGCCCTTTCGCGCGCAACCGGCGCGGCTGGAACGCGCCCAGGCCGGCGGCGATGATCACGCTGCCGGCGTCGAACTCGGTGCCCCTGGAAGTCACAACCCGAAAACGGTTGTTTTCAAGCGCCTCGAATTCGGTGACTTCCTGGCCGAGGTGAACCCCGGGTTCGAAGGGCCGGATCTGCTCGACCAGTTTGTCGACCAGTTCCTGTGCGCCGATCACGGGCCATGCAGGAATGTCGTAGATCGGCTTTTCCGGATACAGCTCGCTGCACTGCCCGCCGACCTGGGCCAGCGAATCGACCAGATCCGCCTTGAGCCCCAACAGGCCGAGTTCGAAAACCTGAAACAGCCCGACGGGGCCGGCGCCGACGATCACGGCATCGGTTTGAATGGTCATGCAATTTCCCGAGTTTGAATTCGATTCGTTCG
>Ga0209942_1000188_pt1 | contig 38358 bp, 31 predicted proteins | sample SalPonR1_A_D2_MG_FD_185695 | JGI IMG/M metagenome (GOLD analysis project Ga0209942, IMG submission 185695) | Salt pond soil microbial communities from South San Francisco under conditions of wetland restoration - Salt Pond MetaG R1_A_D2_MG... ...
AAAAATGGGACCTAATCGTTTACGAAATCAGTGGCCGGAGGCCGCAAGCGTGAGGGGTACGGAGGGCTGCCGACGGCAGGTCCGATTCATCGGCGCAAAGACTGCGCCGATGAGAGGACGGCACCCCGGAGGGGCCCGACCCCGAGGTGTCCGACATCTGGCGGACCCTCGAGGGGCACGCCCGAAAAAGAAAATTCACGCATATAAAATGCGATGATAAACCTGAAATACGTTAGGTATCTTTGGCGCGTTAACTTCAACAAAAAAACGATATGGATAATCCGTTTAAAAAAATATTGGGTGTTACTCTTTGCATATTTGGTGGACTGGCGGTCATCATGGGCGCTTTCGGTGCTCACGCCTTAAAGGAGAGCCTATCCGCAACAGCCATAAGCAGCTACGAAACTGCTGTTTTGTATCAAATGATCCACGTGCTCGCGGGACTGTATGCTATCAGTCGTACCCACCCATATAGTAAATGGATTCCCTGGGCGGCCGGAGGTTTCATTTTGGGGATTATTCTGTTCAGTGGATCCCTTTACCTCTTGTCGACTCGAGAACTGACCGGTTGGGGGGTGCAATGGATGGGGCCCGTCACTCCGATAGGTGGATTGTCCTTTATTCTGGGCTGGATATGCTTAGCTATTGCACATCTGAAAGGAAATATTGGGGAAAAGCCGGGTTTGGAGTAATTCCCTCCACACTCAACATAAGTTTAGAGGCATTGGTAGAATATCATATGATTATAAACGTTAATTTGTATCTTCGTATTTGAATCAGGTGGATGACCACCCTAAATTGCGAGGAATAAACACATCATATATGAGGGATATAATTTTTTTAGTACTGGCTATGGTCGTGGGCGCTTCGGTTCAAGGTCAATTACCCCAGTCCCAATCCAGTGAATTTTCTCATTTTAACAAAGGCTTGCAGTTGTTCAAGCAGGGGATTTATGAGAAGTCAATTGATGAGTTTCGATCGTTTAGAAATCTGGAAGTTAATATCGACCATACCACTTTGGATCGGCATGATATTCAGACGGAATACTACATCGCACTAGCGTCGATTAAACTGGGGCTGCCCGAAGCCGAGCAACTGTTTTTAGATTTTGTACAAAACCACAAGCCGGACCCACTGATCTTTATGGCTACGCTGGAAATAGCTGATTACTATTATAACCAGCGAAAATATGAGGAGGCTTATACCTATTATAGTCAAATTTCGATGCGTGATGTTCCATCATCTAAACGGGAGGAAATTTTATTCAAAAAGGGATATGTATTGTTTACGCAAGGAAATTATCAGCAAGCGCGTAGTCAATTAAATTTGATCTCGAACTCGCAGGGGCCGAATTACTATCCCTCGAACTACTATATCGCCATGAGTTATTATGAGCAAGGCATATATGATAAGGCTCTCCCCTACTTTGAGAAAATTGAGTCGTCTAGAAAGTACGGCCGATTCATTCCGGCTTATAAAAGTCAAATTTTATTTGAACTCGACCAATTTGACGCTGTCATAGATTACGCGCCGGGCAAGTTGGAAGAAGATCAGGTACAGGAAAAGGATAAAATCGCGTATGTGCTTGCTCTTTCCTACATTCAAAGAGAAGAGTTTGAGTTGGCCTTACCCCATTTGGAATCCTACAGTCGGCGGAATCGTATGTCTTCGGATGATTATTACCAATTGGCCTATGTTCAGTATCAAACCGGACACTACGAAGAGGCTATATCCACCTTTTCAAAAATATCCGACGAAAATAATCGGCGAGGACAAAATGCAAATCTTTATCTCGCAGATGCCTATTTGAAGTTAAAAGATAAGGAATCAGCTCGGAATGCATTTGCTAATGCCTCGCGAAGGGGAGACGATGAATCGGTGGCCTTAGAGGCTTCTTTCAATTACGGGAAACTATCTGCGGAAATGGGGTTTGACAGGGAAGCTGTAAATGCTCTTTCTAAAGTGCCTCCCAGCAGTGACTATCATAAAGAAGCGCAAGAAATCCTTTCGGATGTGTTTCTCAAAACACGCGACTATAAAAAGGCAGTAGCTACTATTGAAAGCATTGAGGATCCGTCACCGGATTTGCTCAGTGCGTATCAAAAAATCACTTTTTTCAGAGCAACTCAGCATTTTAGAGAAAAGAATTTTGATTTAGCATTACAAAGTCTGGAGAAATCATTGGACCACCCCATTGAGCAAAAATGGGTAGCACAGGCTACCTTTTGGAAGGCTGACATTTTCTCGAGACAACAAAAATATGGAGAAAGCACAAATTTGCTATTGAGTTATTTAGATCAAACAAAAAGCGTGTCAAATCTGCCTCCCGGGTCGAGTCCCTATATAGCCCACTACATGTTGGGATACAACTACATCAAACAAAGCGAATACGGACAGGCTGAATCGTATTTCAAACAGGCTGTTCAGGGAATCAAAACCCATCGAATCCAGATCAAGAATCAATATATCACTGATAATATTTATGGCGATGCCTTACTCAGACTGGGCGATTGTCTTTTCAAACTCAATAAATACGATGCAGCCATATCAGCTTACGATCAGACCATCGAGCGCAGAAGTAGTGGCTTTGTTTATGCCCAATTTCAAAAATCCATTATTTACGGTCTCCAAGGCCAGAGAGAACGAAAAGTAGAGTCATTAAATCAGTTAGTCAAGAACTATCCGAATAGCACCTATGCCGATAACGCACTTCTGGAATTAGGATCCACCCTTACCGAACTCGGGCAGTTGAATCAGGCGATAAGACCACTCAATAAGCTCGTTACGGATTACGGGGCTACTTCGGAATTGGTGGTGGATGCCCTACTCCGGTTGGGATTATTATCCTATAACCTTGGAGATACGAAAACAGCCTTAAATTATTATAAAGCGGTATTTGATAAGAATCCGCAACCGGAACAATCTGCCGAAGCGCTTACGGGTATTGAAGAGATTTATGTGCAGGATATGGGCCAACCGGAGGCTTATGTCAAATTTCTCGAGGAGAAGAGCGGTGTCTCTCTGGGTGAGCGAAGCAAGGATTCGCTTAACTTCAGGGCAGCAGAGGCTCAATTTGAAAATGGGAACTACGAGCGTGCGGCCAAAGCTTACCAACGGTACCTGGAACAATTCCCTAACGGAATCCATGCCCTGAGTGCTTCTTTCCGAATGGGCGAATCCTATCTCGCCGAAGGAATGTATAAACCCGCCCTGGCTGGATATGAAAAAGTCATTCAGCGTGGACCGTCGCCTTATTACGCTCCGGCCTGTCAAAAGGCAGCCCTTATAAGTTACAACTATATTGAGGATTTTGAGAAATCGACGGAATATTTCCAGCGCTGGTCAAAAGTCGCTCAATCTGAAGAGGATGAATTGACAGCTCAGGTGGGAGGTATGGAGGCTGCATTTCGAGCCCAGGATACAAAGGCCGTTTTAGATCTGTCCGATCAGGTATTCCAGAATCCACGCAGTTCAAACGACCAAAAGGGAAAGGCCATGTATTACAGAGGTAAGGTGGCATTAGAGGAGAAACAATGGGATCAGGCGCTGAATGCATTTAACGAAGTGAGTCGACTGAGTGATGATGAGCGGAGCGCAGAAGCGCGATATCAGATCGCGAAAATATACTACGTACAGAAAGAATATGAACTTGCAGAAGAGCTAAGCAGGGAATCTTACAAAGAGAGTTCCGCCTATCCTTATTGGGTAGCCAGGTCATTGATCCTATTGTCTGATATTTTAGTCAAGCAGGATGATATTTTTAATGCCAAAGCGGCCCTGGAAGCGGTCATTGAAAATTTTGGAGAGTCCGAGGAGTTGTTGGATGAAGCAAATCATAAATTAGAAAAGATAAAAGAACTTGAAGATGAGTAATTGTATAATAAGGCTATTGATACTCCTGAATCTTTTAAGCTTGGGGATCCTTTCCAGCAGTCTGGCTCAGGTTCAATTGCCATCAGAAGAGGTTCAGGTGGTTCGGGATTTTGATGCTCGACTCGGTTCTGCTGAGCGCCTGCTTATGAACCCTCAACTTCCCCCCTTTGATACCACACAGTTGTCGTATAATTTTAGAATACAGGATCGGCAACTTGATTACGACTATCAACCTCCAGAAATCCGAGCACTGGGTATGGGGCGAACTGAATTGGAAAAGTCATATTCAACTTACTTAAGGGCAGGCTATGGTACGCCAAAAAGTCCCCTGGCAGATGGATACACTAGTTTCCGGGGAAGTAATTATCAAGCATATGCAGAAGGGAGCCACTATAGTGTCGACAATCGAAATAACCTTGAAAACCAAATTATAGGTCGCACTCATCTCGGACTAGGTGGGGAATACATTTTTGGCCCGTCCTTTTACATCGATGGACACTTGAAGTACGATCATCTGATCAACGACTTATATGGCTATGATCATGAAGTTGATTCCTTTTCGCGAGAAGATGCAGCCAGACGATTCAATCTGTTTCATGCTGATTTCTCTCTGGGAAGTAAGGAGTCCAATTCCTGGGGCTTGCAATACAAGTTAAAAACAGCCTATGAAAATACATCTGACAATTTATTAGCCAGTGAAAATCAATTCCAGCTATTAGCTCAGGTAGCCTGGGAAATTTCAGATCAGCAAGCAATTGAAGTAGAGGGTCAAGCCCGGTTCATTAATTTTACAGATTCTATATCTGCAGACCCCATAGGTCTTAATATTTTCACCTTCAAGCCCAGTTACTCCTATCAAACCGAGAAATTCTCAGCCCGTGTCGGACTTTTTGTCGGAAATGCCAATGAAACCTCATTGATTTTCCCCGAAATCCATGCTCAGTATAGTGTACTTGAAGATCAGCTTATTGCATATTTGGGAAGTGCCGGCTCTTTGCAAGCGCAAGGATTTTCCCAATTAAGTCAGCGCAATCCATACTTTACGAATACAATGGATTCATTGTATGCCACTCGACAATGGGAAATTTTTGCCGGAGCAAAAGGAAGGTATAATCAGCTGAAGTATAATCTTGAAGTAGCCTACCAGAACTTTTCTAATCTGGCCTTCTTTACACCTGATTTTAAGGATACACGCTTATTTGATGCGTATTACGAAAGTGGAAGCGCGATCGATATCAGCCTCAATCTCAATTATCCGGTGACTGAGAATCTAACGACCTCCCTGACTTTGAATCAAACCTTTTTTAGTTTGGACTCCCTGGAGTCTCCGATTCATACGCCTACATTTACTGCGGATTTCAGAACTGAATATTCTCTTTTATCTCAAAAGTTGAACTTCTGGTTTGATATTCGATTTCAAAATGGGGTGGACTACCTGGACTCCGATAATCAAATTGACCAACTGGAAGGACTGTTTGACTTAAGCTTAGGTGCAGATTATTTCTTTGCTGAGCATTGGGGCGTATTCTTTCACGCTTATAACTTAACGAATAATACCCGACAGCGATGGAATCAATATCCGATTATAGGTCGAAATATTCTAGGTGGAATTATTATGCGATTTTAGAGCAGTTTTTAATCTAAGCTCCTCCAAATAATCACACCCTTTATGAAGCTAACTGTTGTCCATGAGATTATCGATTCCTATCTCGAGCAAATCCCACACCTTGATCAAAAATGGGAAGCACTGTATGAATATCCCACGAATTGGGCGAATATAAAAGATCAAAGTCTATCGATAAAAGAGCAGGTTTTAGCTGCATTCAAAAGTACACGGACCCAAAGATTATGGAAACGGGAACGATACCGCCCCATAGAAACGTTGATTCTATTTTACGATGAAGATCCCGAAATAGTTCAAGAGTCCATAAATATCCTGTTCAATAACAGTCGCCCGATTCAGGATCGCATTGACTCCTTTCGTTATATGGCAGAAGAGATGGTTCATCATTATAAGAAGTCACATCCCAATAGTATTATTGCAGATGCAAATTGGGACGTGCAGTGGGTAAGCTTGTTAATTTCAGGAATGGATCCATCTCAATATGCATTTTACCATCAAACCTTATTCTTTCGCGCTGCTCATTTATTAGATATGCGTCCTCAGCCTCAGGTAGACGATTATGAGCGTTACTCCAAGATGATCAATATTATCTATAACTTTCTGGAGAATAAAGACCTCAACACTCAGCGTAAACAAAGTTTACCTTCCAGACTGCACAAATCCGCAAATGTCAACTTTAAAAATACAGCCGTTGAGGCTTTAGCGCTTTATTCGAATGTAGATTTGTTCAGTGAATCACGCTAATAGTGCTCTCAAATGATGTGGCAAGCCGATCCTAATCGGGAGCCTGATATCGGAATCTAACGGATTGAGAGCTGGTCAAATCTGCCTTCATTTTAAACCGGTATTTATTTTGACCGTCATTTACTTCAATAGCTGCGGTATTGGGTGGAATGAGCCCCATATTATGCGCATACATCACCAGATCACTGGAAAAACCCTTTAAGGTATAGTAAATGACTTTCTTTTCTCTTCTAACTTCATAATCTGTTAGGATCCATTCATCGCCTACTTTGACTGAAACGGTATCTCGATCTAATAAGTCATCATCCCAAATAGATATGATTAATTTTCTATTCTTTACAACGATTTCATCCGACTCTTCAATTTTCACATCCTTTACATCAATATCTTTGGGAGGTGGGCTGTAATTACCCATGGTCCAGCTCAGCAAATCGTGATGCGCATAGGCCTCAGATGTTCCGGCTGAAAACCCAACCCAACCATAACCATCCTCAGAGTTGATCCGTAAAGGGATATCCAAACGAACCGTCAATATGGGAAACAAGTAACTATCCAGGTAAAAAATTAGTTCTTCATTTCGATATTCTATTCGCGCAAAATGGGATTCTCCATCATTCAGTTCGGGTATGGAATGAACCGTCGCATATTTTCTATAATACCCCATAGATGGATCAAAGAAGGACAAACAAACATGATTGGCACTCTCTTCGTCCTCATTTTGGAATATATCAAACTCAATAGCAACAGCTCGGTCTAATTGCTTGTATCCTAAATCATTCCCCATTCCACCGATAACTCCAGGTCCCTGATTCTGAATTACAAAGGCAAACCCATCTCCCCCATCATAAACATTATCATTATTTCTAATCTTAAACTCAAACTCAGTATAGAATCCATCTTTCAAAAAGATCTTATTCTCAGAATACCATGCAGCACCTTGAGTGTTGGCCTCAGCCGGACAAATCCTTAAAAAGTCTGAAAATAGTTGGGCCCCCTGCACTGTGCTTAGACTTTCCTTTTCTGCTTTGAAGTCATTGATTTCGAAAACCACTTGTGCTATTCCTGCTTGAAGCCCTGCTAACAGAATGATGATCGTTGCAAGAAAAATATCTTTTATAAAACTTTGCATTCGTATGATTGTTTTCTACAGCAAAAGTATCATTTTTGCTATCAAATCTTAGTATATGGCTATTATAATAACAGATGAATGTATCAATTGCGGAGCTTGTGAACCCGAGTGTCCAAACAATGCCATTTATGAAGGCGGGATTGAATGGGCCATTTCGGATGGAAACACCGTAAAAGGGGATTATGAATTAGAGGATGGTAAAGTTGTTGATGCAGACAAGCAACTGGAACCTATTGATGACGATATTTACTATATTGTTCCCGACAAATGCACAGAATGCGTAGGATTTCATGAAGAGCCTCAATGCGCAGCTGTATGTCCTGTAGATTGCTGTGTGCCCGATCCGGATAGGGATGAGACAGAGGATGAGTTATTGACTAAGAAGAGTCGTCTTCATCTGTAATTTATTCTGAGAAATATCAGATAATTAGAAAGTTCTCGATAAAAGAACCTTATACTTCTCACCCAAATTATGGCTTTTAGTCCTTTCTAAATTCTATAGAAGTATTTGCAGCTAATTTTCAATCCAGGATTTGATAAATCTACTGAGGATGCGCTTAGAATTGGTAACGCACGCCAGACTCTAAAGACCAAATGTAAGCATCTATGTAGGATGGTTTTGTATTAAGCCCGGTGAAACTCTTCGTCAGCATACCTCGCAATTGAATAGACCAAGAAGATCCCAGCTTATATGAGGAATTGATCCCTGCTCCGAGGTGAAAATAAGAATGGGGTTCATCTCGCTTATTGAATCCTAAATCTGGATAATAATAGCGAATAGAGGAATTCGATAGATCGGGATTCATGGTATACCAATCCAAAGAGGCTCTGGCAATAGCCCCCAATCCAAATCGACCGGCAATATTCCAATCAAATTGGCCGGTGAAACCTATTCGGTGAGCATGAATCTGAACTTGAGGTAAATCTAAAGAAGGAAAAATGTTTTCATTAGTTTGAGGATTATCCGGGTTGGATCCGGGTAGTACGAGTGGGACAGAGTAGGCTCCATCTGCCTCGAGTGTTCTGGATTTCAAGTATTGGTATCCTACAGAAAAACTGGTTTGCCAGGGAGATTTACCTGTATAAGAAAGTCCAAAAAATACTCCACCACCCCATAAGTCAGAATTTTGATTTTGAATATGAACTTCAACAAAGGATCCCAAAACAGGATTTCGAGGATAAGAAGGTTTAGTTAAAACCTGTGAAGAAAGAGAGGGCGGATTATATAGTATCTGTGTTCCTAAGTGAGCGGAGGTTCGAGGCAACAAAGATCGGATTCCTGCTAATCGCTGGCTCAAGATTTCAGGTTCGGACAGCGAATGCAACTGCATCTCTGCATCAGCTGAAAACCGATTCAAGGCAACTGAATAGGGCATCCGATTATTATCTTCGATTAGGTAATCCCCTGCATTAGCAAAAAGTAGGTCACCATAATATGAACGAGAACTGCTTTCGGGTTGGAAATCAGTCAACTCCACATCATTGGAAGATGCAGCATAGGAAAGATCGGCAGAGGCCATATTAGGTTCTGCTTTTTCTATTTCATTTGAATTCCCCTGATGATCTCTGTAATCGAGCACGCCCCAGCCCGCGACAGTAAAAAAACAAAAAAGCCATAAAACCGCATTGATATATTTACGGCCCCGGAAACGACTCGCAACCGGCATTTGCTGATCGAGCATCGGCTCAAGAGCATTCCAGCCCTCTTCTTCCCATGGATGTTGATTTCTATAGTCCATATGCCTCCCCATCTTTCATATTTGAAATATGCTTCCTTAAAATACTTCGAGCCTGAGAAACATGCCATTTCGAGGTCCCCGAACTGATCGATAGCATCTCCGCGATTTCGCGATGCTTATAACCCTTTACAGCGTAAAGAGTGAATACCTTTCGGGTGGTATTTGGTAATTGTTTTAAATGTTCCATAAGATCTTCCAAAAACAGATTATCAAGGGCAGGTTGATAATGAATCGCATCGCGATCAAAAATCGGTACTACTGTAGCCGCAGAGGATTTGGATCTAAAGTAGTCACTGAGTGCCCTGAAAACCAAAGTTTTTGCCCAGGGCTTAAAAGGCCGGTTTTGGTCATAAGAACTTAAATTCTGAAAAATACGCAAAAAGCCATTGTTCACAATCGAAATCACAGCGTCTTTATCACGCGTATATTTTTCTACCATTCTGCACATATCAGTGAAAAAATAGCCATACAACTTCCGTTGACTACTCCGATTATTTTGGATACTGTCTCGAATCCAACTTCGTACTTGTTTCGTTTTATCCTCCATGCTCTGTGCGTACTTGAGAATACACAATATAAGCGTATTTTCCCAACACTCCTATTATTATCATATACGGATATTAGGGTCCGAAAGGTTGGTCTCGCAAAAAATAATATAATTTCTTGTACGAATATATTTTTAATGTATCTTTGCCATCCAATCGGAGGAGTGGCAGAGCTGGTTTAATGCACCGGTCTTGAAAACCGACGTGCCTTCACGGGCACCGGGGGTTCGAATCCCTCCTCCTCCGCTTTTTTAACTTATCATGGTGGCTATAGCTCAGTCGGTTAGAGCGCTAGATTGTGGTTCTAGAGGTCGTCGGTTCAATTCCGACTAGCCACCCTTGATTATCCCACTTTTTCATTTTTATTTTCTGGCCGTGCCGCTCGGGCTTCGCTCCTCGCGTCGCTACGCTACGTAGCTCGTTCAGATACCCCCTCCATCCACGAGATCGATTGCAGCGATCCTCGGGATTCCGGGGCTTCACTCGGCTCCCGGCCAACGCTACACGGCCCAACTGCGGATCTGCCGCCTTTTGGGCGGCACTACTTCGCATCGCTCACGGAAATGTTTCTAATGAAATCTAAGCAGGAAATATCATGATCAGAAATAGCATCGATCCATATAGATTGATTCGCAATGATCACACATGCGAAGCTGCTTTCGCATATCGATATGCATTAATAATACCCAAAATGCCTCATAATAACTCAAAGCAATTGAGCTGATATTTAACGAACAATAAAGACCAATTTCTGTGCTGAAGTATTTCCCTGTTCGAAATGCGCAATATACATTCCGGCTGGCCAGCTATGGCATGGGATCCGATGAGCCCCCCTATTCATAACTCCCTCAAATACCTTGCGACCGTCAGCGGATCGAAACTGCAGAAGACCATTCTCTATACCACTAACCTTAACCATTACAAAATCAGCGGCTGGATTTGGAAAAACCTCTAATGCTGAATGCCCTGCTCGACTTGATCCACTCAGAGAGGAATCGATGATTCCTCGCACCGGAACTCGCTCACTTGCACAAGTATCGGGTGGAACCTCTATGACCCAGTTGGAGTAATAATAAAATTCATCAATACCGCCGTTTGTACCTGTTATCGAAATATACTCACCATCTGTATACGGATAATCAAAGGAATCCTGGTCTACTTGATACAATTGAGGTCCTGAAAAATCAAATTCACTAAAATTAATGGCGCCATCAGTAGTTAAAACATAGGAGGTCCCTCCGCTCAGATTCCATCCTAAATCAATTTTATGTATGGTATGACTATCCAAAGAAAAGCCAGAACGCTCTATGACCTGACCATCCAAATTACGTAAAATGAACTCACGCCGACCGGCCTCCACTGCGCGAACCGTTATTTCTTTTAATCGACAATCAGAAAGCGCTGTAAATTCAATTTGTGCGTTAAACCATGGATTTGGCAATGCTGAATTTTCCTCCGAGATGAGCGGTCCTACATTCAGATCCATGCGCTCAAACTGCATTTGACTTTCCGCAAAAAGAACCGTGTCCCTGTCCAGCTGGGATATGATAAAAAGCCCGCTTCCCCTTTGAAGTGGCACCTCACTATCCTCGAACTCGTACCAGTTTATATCAGAACCAACAGCCCGGAGCATAGCCCGTGTCCCAATGCCGACTGTATCGTTAATGGCTCGTATAGTTATATCAGGCCGATAGTCCACATCCACCCATTCCGATAATACGGTGTCTCCACAGTGTGAAAAGATGGCCTGGAATAATCCAGGCTCTTCTACCATCAAGGTAGAGTTCATCTCTCCTGTGTTCCAAAATAGGAAATGCTCGGAGTTTAAGGGTTCTAAAAATAAAGCATCTCGACCGCACACCTCAAGCTCGCCGGAAAAATTTAGACGCGAATCAATGTCAATGTCAGCTGATAAATAAAGAGGGCTGGCTCGAAACCAGGCACCTGAACTATCCCGATCAATCCAAAAATACCGTCCCTCTTCAGATACCCCTTGATTTTCTCCATAGTTCCATTCATTCTCATTATAATATAATCTTAGATCATCTGATCTTGGATCTATACCCAGTATTCGAGTAGTATCGCCAACTGAAAAGCACGAATTTGCAAATTCAAGTTCACGTTCTGCACGCATCCCTACTCCTGCTGTGTATAAAAATAGAGTATTAACCTGAGGCGGAATATAGCTTTCCTTTTTCCCTCCCGGCCATGTAAAGACTACCGAGTCCACAGCCGAATCCTCCCCTATTCCAAAATGAAGAATATTAGATCCACAAACACCATAGGATTCACCCACGCGTAATGTCCGCCGTTGCATACCTAGGTCAGAATACAGTCGCACTTCTACCTGAGTTCCACTCATTTTAAAATAGCTGGAATCTACAATTTGGAATCGTATAAAATTATTTTTTGTAGAGGAGAATGGATTTAATAACAAAATATCATCCCGATCCTGTGGATTGTTATACAGACCGTGCCGAGTTGAAAAAATATCCAAATATCCATCCTGATTAAAATCGCCTATTTGAGCTGAGCTAATGGAATTTTGGTACCGTCCCAAAAGGTCTGCATGCTCAGAAAATCCGCCCTCTTGATCATTTAAAAGGATAGTCGCTCTTTCTCCTGTTATCAAGAAATCCACATGCCCATCACAATCAAAATCCCGAGCTAAAACCTGAACACTATTAAATTGCAAGTTGAGTTCTTCGAAAGCCTGAGATTTTTGAAACTCATCTCCCTGGTTCATATATAATGCGGCAGGCTCATCGTGATTAATAACCAGCAAATCCATTAACCCATCATTGTCTACATCTGCAAAAGCGGACGCCCAGGATTGAGCAGAATCAGCGATGTTCCATTCCTGAGCAACTTCAATATAGGAGCCATCAGGCTGAGAAATATAAAATTGATTGATTCTCCGGGGGTCTGAAGGATGATTCGCAAAAATAGAGCATTTGGAGATGTACAGATCCGGCTTCCCATCTTCATTGATGTCTTCCCAAACACTACCATAATTTCCAGAACGAAAAAAACTGTCTGGATGGCTGGGAGGCAAGACTCTTTCCCTGTCAAAAGGAATTCCATCTTCATTTTTAAGGGTGTAATTTTCGCTCAAGTCACTGCACATGAAAATATCCAGGCTTCCCGATTCATCAAAATCAATCGCATTCGAACCTTGAGCAAAAAATTTGTATCGATTGTCCAGTAAATATTCATATCCTCCAATCGAGTCTGAAATCCAATAATTAACTCCTGAATCATTTCCAGCGCTAATCCAATCCAGCCATCGATCCTCATTCAACGGGAGACCCAAAATATTCCATTGCCTGAAAACCAATGGGGCAAACGATTCGTGCATTTCAAATTCGCCATCTGGAAGCTGCAGCAATATTTGTAATTCTCTCGCATTATTGAACCTAACGATATCTTCCAGCCCATCTAAATTGACATCAGTTACTGCTACAGCAACTCCTCCACTTCCGCGCCTCAACTCATCAATGTACTGTCTGGAGAAGGATTGGGATTGAGCATGAACACAGTATATACCTATAAGAATGGATATACATAAAAGGATTCTTACTTTTTCCAAAAGGGTTTGATATTTCGTAATTTTTTGAATGGTCTCCATTTTCTTTTAAATATTACATATCTCAAAGATAAGGCAGTTTCACTATAAAATACTCTTGGGCCTCCAAAAGAATAGGTCGGCCGGTAATCCCATGAGATATGGGTGCGGCCCAGCACACCTTCTATACCCACCACAACATTCGCATGAAGTGCAGAAGTTCCCATTTCATTTATTTCGTGGGTATGATACCAACTGTATCCGGGACCTCCTCCCAGGAATAGATTAAATCGCCTTCCGAGAAATCCATGATGTTTTCTATAATTCAAACCAAACCTGGTAGCGTGGTATAAATTGGAGTACTGCAAAACACCTTCCACACTGTTCGTTTTTGAAACCCGGAAGACTGAGGTCATGCCAATTTCTGTTCCAAGGCGAATCCCGGTCGATAAATTGTATTTTTGGCTATAGACTTTACTGACTAGAAATGTACAAATCAGAGACAATAGGAGAGTCAAAGTGAAAAACCGTTTTTCTGCGAATAAGCGATATGAGAATATGTTCAAAATAGATCCCTTTTTAAATCAAATGAAGCACTGGTGGAATGCGAAATCAATTTATTCCATCCATTCGCCTTTTGTATTTGAATATGTAGAATTTGTGTTGGATAAAAACAGGCAGTATTATCCATTTATTGTATTAGACAAAAGAAAGGCCACCTTTAATAAGGAAAATTCCTTTAAGAAGAAGAAAGAAAGAAGTTTTACCCCCCCCTTAAAAAGTATCATCCACGAGCACATTTTTCGACACTTTATTTTTACCAAAGGGTCGCATTTTCTAGAATATGGATCTGATGGAGGATGGTTGGGATTATATTGCCACATGGCGGGTGCTGACAGCTCCACACTCATAGACCCTCACCCACTCCAAAGCCAAATCATTCAAAAAAAATATTATTCAGAGCATCATGCACTAAATCAATATCCTTCCCTGGATGTTCTTATGAGCAAGCCCGGTAGGCCGAAATATGATTGTATTTGTATATATGACAAAAAAGAGTTGAATAGCTCAACTATAGACCAATTACTTAAAATCGCGAACGAAGAGGCTACAATAATTATCCCAAACCCCTTCGCAATAGATAGCCCAATTTTAGACTATATAGAAAATAAATGCAGCCTTATCCTAAAAACAGACCATCTTCAGATCATGTGGCGAAAATTTGAAGGGGAATCTCAAAAAGTCAATTATACATCAAAGTCATGGACTAAACCCTGGGAGTTTATACACGCGGTTTGATGATGTTTTTAACTTATATTCTGTAAAGCCTATAAAAAAACTCGTAAATCACAACCCATACCGTCAAGGCGAATTATAATCTTTAGAAAAAATTTCTGCACTCAGGAGGCGAGAAACCATAAATTTTCAAACTAAAACCCAATCTTTGAACCTCCAAAATTAAATGCATCCAGCGTTCGAATACCTAACAAAATATCCTCCCATAATAATTTCTCTTCCACAGGTTCTTCATTTTTTGATATTCGAACCGCCCGAAATTTTAGTGCTTCTCGAATTAAACTCCTGACCATTCGAGCATTTCCGGAAAACGAATCGCGCTGTTTATAAGATTTAGTGTAGTAAGCCATCAATTGGTCTTTTGTTTTGCCATCCCATTGAACTTCCTCTTCCACAAGTAAGCGTGCCGATATCTCCATAAGTTCGTCCGGCGTATAGTCAGAAAAAACCAAGGTCTTGTCAAATCGAGAGCGCAAACCTGGATTCACTTCCAAAAAGCGTTTCATTTTATCTGGATAACCCGCTACAAATACGAAAAACTGACCTCGAAGATCCTCCATGCGCTTAAGAAGGGTTTCAATGACCTCATTGCCAAAGTCAGCACCCATTCCCGCCGAACTACTTAAGCCATAGGCCTCATCAATAAAAAGAACACCACCCTGGGCCTTCTCAATTTTCTCATTCGTTTTGATAGCAGACTGGCCAACATAACCTGCAACCAATCCATGGCGATCCGTTTCAACCAAATGACCACGCTCCAATATTCCCAGCCCTCGGTAAATTTTTGCAAGTATCCGAGCGACCGTATTTTTTCCCGTTCCTGGATTACCTACCAGGACGGTATGAAGATGAAAGCGACTGAGTACCGATAAGCCCACCTTATCATAATGACGCACAACCCGAACCATATCCCTAATCTCCGTTTTCACCTCCTCTAGTCCCACCAGGTGATCTAGCTCCTTAAGAGATTCAGTCAGAAGTTCTTCATCGACCGGAATGTCTGCTATGGGTTTCGAGGCTTGAACATTTATTTTCTGAACATCCTTCAATGTAATTGTTGACAGCGATTCATTGTCAAGGGCTTGAACGCTTTCAGAGGTCATCACTCGCAATCCCAATTGAACTTTGGATTTTTCAATGAGCTGATCAACGAATCGTGCATTTCCAAAAGAGTAATCCCGGCTGCGAAACGCGCGCAATATGAGTTTTTGCAAGTATGCTTCTGCATCATCAGTAAACTCCACTTCTCTTTTAGCCGCTAGTTGAACCGCAATTTGATTGAGTTCCTGAGGCAGATAATCCGGAAAAAAGAACATCTGTCTGAAGCGGGAACGAAATCCAGGGTTCGAAGATAAAAAGTACTCCATTTCTCTGGGATATCCCGCCACAATGACTGCAAAATCAGAATCGGGTTGTGTCATCGCCTTGACCAGAATCTCAATCACTTCTCTGCCAAAGTCTTTACTATCATCATTTTCTCGAGCTAATGAATACGCTTCATCGATAAAAAGAACACCTCCTTCTGCACTCTCTAGAGCCTCTTTCACCTTGGGGGCTGTTTGCCCAATATACTCACCAACCAAGTCAGCACGATCTACTTCGACCACATGGCCACGGCTTAAAAAGCCCATTTTCTTATAAATTTTGCCCATCATCTGAGCAACAGTTGTTTTTCCAGTACCGGGTTTACCTAAAAATGCGCTGTGCAGAGAAATGCTTTGGCTATCCGAGAACCCTCTATCAGATCTCAATTTCAAAAATTGTAAATAATGTGCGTGTTCCTTTACTTGATTTTTAATATCATCTAGTCCCACCATTTTATCCAAGCGCAGAAGCACGTCCTCCAGACTATCTAAATCATCTTCCTCAGCTTCAAATGCAATCGGTATTTCACCATCTGAAGTATAAATGCGATTATAGCCTTTGAGATGACTTTCCCCCACCTCAAAAGGAACAACAGCAAGCACTTCATCCATAAAAACCAATTCTAAGGTATACAAGCCTTTTCGCCAGGTTCCGGGGTCACGACTTCCCCATCCCACTACAAATTCTATGGTTTCGTCATACTCTCTTACTTTTTTCAACCGAATTACTTCCCCTTTTAATTCACGTGAGGCTGTAAAAATTTTGACAAATAATTCGCAATGCCAGATTTTACTATCGTGAATATTATCTAACTGAATTTCTGCATATAAATACCTTGTCTTGTCAGCTGCAAACTGCCTCAAATAAGTTCTGTCCTCCTGAGCGATATCATCAAAAGGGCCCTCATATAATTTTATAGACCCAATATCAACAAAGGAAGATCGATCTAACTCACCACCATCTCCACTATCCTCAATGAAAAAATACTTTCGTCCGACTTCTTTGCCATTAACGGTGGCTTTCCAAAAATATACACCCTTTTTCCAAATGGACTTACTATGGTTGCCCCATCCCTCCCGAATAAAAACTTGACGATCATCCGGAGCCACTTTAACTTCCGGATTCAATTTGCAAAACTCTATCTCGCGCCCTCCGCGCTTCCAATAGCAAACTAAATCAACTTGAGCATCCCAAAACTGAACTCCATACTCCAAGTTTTCTAAAGCTAATTCTACGTAGATAAATGAGATCTCTCTTTTATCGAATACCTGACGATACTTTTTCCGATTGTCCATCAACCATTCGGTGGACGAATACGTCCGAATGCCCTCAAACTTGAATTTTTTCGCTTCTCTCTCCTTAGACTCCGATGACATTTGATTTTCCATATATACTTATAATGCAGTGATCTTCAAGTAATAATCCACCTTGGCTACCCAGCCCTCGGCTTTTAACTTTTAGGAACAAGGCATGAATATAAACCATTCTAAGTGAGATTTTTGTACATTTGAACGTAATAAATTTACATATATGTCTGAAGAATTCCTTCGTCGCTTTCAGGAGGTTAAACACTTCATTTTTGATGTTGACGGCGTTTTTACGAATAGTCAGGTCTTACTCACTGAAGAGGGGAACTTACTCCGTTCTATGACAACTAGAGACGGCTATGCCGTTAAAGTGGCTCTCAGACAGGGGTATGGAATATCCGTAATCACCGGAGGTAGCTCTAACGGTGTTCGCAAGAGGTTGTCTAGCTTAGGCGTTTCCAGCATCTATACAGGTATAGACGATAAACTCTCCGTTTTTAATCAACTCGTAGAATCTGATGGACTCGATCCTAAGGATTTACTTTACATGGGTGACGATTTGCCAGACATCCATGCTATGAAGGCCGTCGGATTAGCATGCTGCCCTTCTGATGCTGTTCCGGAGATCAAGACCTGTGCTCATTATATTGCTTCCACGAAAGGCGGGGAAGGATGTGTTCGTGAGATTATTGAGAAAGTACTAAAAATTCAATCAAACTGGAAGTACTAAAAGATGGCGGGATTTGATATCATATGGCGCCTAGTTAGATTCCCCAACCTGCTTCTTATAGCCTTCACCCAATCGCTTGTATGGTATTCCTTACTGAAGCCCGTCATACTTCAAAATAATTTTAGCCCATACCTGAGCACCTTTGAGTTTATCCTATTTGTATTGTGCACCATTGCTATTGCCGCAGGTGGAAATGCAGTAAACGATTTGTATGATGTTCAAGTCGACCAGATCAATAAACCCGCGAGCCAAATTGTAGGAAAGTGGATTAGCATAGAAGATACTTACAGAATATACGTCATTATCGTACTGATTGGCGCCCTTTTATCTGGGTACCTGAGTTACGAACTCGGAAGATTAAGTCTTTTTGTATCCTATCCATTTATTGTATTTTTCCTTTGGGCCTACTCCAAATGGTTTAAACGACTCCCGTTTACCGGAAATACTATGGTCTCTCTTTTTGTAGCATCTGTCCCCATTGTTCTTCTAGTCCCGGAATGGAAAAACATTCTTCAGGTTGAGATCTTTTACTCCTTACAGCATAAACTCATTTGGAGCTTTTCTTTCTTCTGTTTTGGAGTGAATATTCTTAGAGAATACGTAAAAGATATCGAGTCTGTAAAAGGAGATATTCATGCTGGAGCCGTTACCCTTCCTGCTGTTATTGGTCCTCAGCGAGCCCGGCTCTACGCCATTATGTTTGCTACCATTCTCTTCTTTGGATTTCTTTTCTGGGGAAGTTTAATATATACACAGGTTAGCGCTTTTAATTTTATTTACTTTTCTTTTTGCTTGATAGGAACTCTGACCATCATTATCATATTATTATGGCGGGCTAAAATTAAATCAGACTACTACCGAATTAACCAATGGATAAAAATTCTTATAGTTCTGGGTTTACTTTATATCTTACTTTTCTAAAGACAGACTATGGAAATTATTTTAGCTTCTGGGAGTCCTCGGAGAAAGCAACTCCTTGCAGAACTGGGCTTAAAATTTGAAGTAAATCCCACCGATATTGACGAAAGCGTCCCATCCAACATATCTGCACACAAAGTGGCACTTTATCTCGCACAAAAAAAGGGTGCTGCAGCAAGAGATCAGTGGGGCAAGTCAGCCTGTATCTTAGCTGCCGATAGCGTGGTTATTCTAAATTCTAAAATTTTAGGAAAACCCAAAAATCGATCAGAAGCCATAAACATGATATTAGCTTTAAGTGGTAAAAATCATCAGGTCCACACGGGATTTCACCTCCAATATCAACAGCAGGAAATTGCACAAAAAGTGGTCTCGAATGTTTTTATGGACACTATTTCTCAAAAAGAAGCGGAATTCTACGTCGATAACTATCAACCCTATGATAAGGCTGGAAGCTATGCCATTCAGGAGTGGATTGGTCATTGTAAGGTGCGAAAAATAGAAGGTTCCTATACCAATATTGTGGGTCTACCCACCCATCAGGTTTATCGTGCATTCAGGAAAATTAAGGGGCCGAATAATACTTAGAAATCACCTCACTGTTCCCCGAACGACAACTGATAGTTATTTTATTCACTCAAAGTCAAAACAGCCATCATCAGAACCTTGAATTAATGAAATTTAAAGATAAGGTTGACTCCTTTTAAATACTTATTAACAAAAAAATGTTGAGTCTTGCAAAGCTAATGGATCTATAATTACAAGCCCTCAATAGGCTTACTTTGTTATGTAAAAAAACAAATACCTCAACAAAAAAAGCGCTACAGCTTTGTAGCCATAGCGCCTTCATCCCCATGAATAGGTAAAACCTATCAAAGTAATTAACTTCTGCTATTGGAATAAAGTTCCAATATTTTATGATTTCTTACCATATATACAGACCCAGTCCCCTTTTTGGCTGTGGATCTGTGGCTGCCAGTGATTGGCATATTGATCGAGAATAAGTTGTTTATCTTTCCTGAGTATGCCACTTAAAACTAACTCTGTGCCATGCTTAGCCGCAGAAGCGAGAACAGGTTCCAATTCTAATAGAACATTCCGATTAATGTTAGCAAGCAGAATATCAGACTTTGCGATCTCATCCATCACTACAGAAACATCTCCTAACCGAATATCAATATTATTACACGAATTGAGTTTTGCGTTTTCTATTGAATTTTCAATAGCAGACGGGTCGTTATCGATGGCAATAATATTAGATGCTCCCATTTTTTCTGCCAGGATAGCCAGAACTCCTGTGCCCGTGCCCAGGTCCACAATCGAACTGTTCTTAAAATTCAGCAAGGCCATTGCAGCCATCATTTGATAAGTGGTATCGTGATGCCCGGTTCCAAAAGCCATCTTGGGATCTATGACTATATCATGTTCGAACCCATCCAGAGGATTGTGAAAGTGAGCTCGGATTTGACAAAATGAATCGATAAATACCGGAGAAAAACTTTTCTCCCAATTCGCATTCCAATTTTCCCCCTCCAAATACTCAGATTCGAATATGATTTTTTTCCGATTTAAATATTCCTGAACATCATTCCCATGGTTTTCCCAGCTTTCCACCTCCCAATACCATATCCAGGTCTCACTTTGCTCTTCTAAGCCCAAAAATGGAAACTGATTCAAAAAATAAGATACGTCAGAATCAATTTTATCACTGGAGATACTCAATTTAACTGTGGGAATCGACTTAACCATATACCTCTTTTTTAGCTGCTTTCAAGGTGTTAATGAGCAGCGAAACAACGGTCATCGGCCCAACCCCTCCAGGAACAGGTGTAATATAATCTACCTTTCCCTTTACACTATTAAAGTCCACATCCCCGCATAAGCGGTAACCCTTTTTCCGAGACGAATCCTCAACACGATTAATACCTACATCAATAACAATTGCCCCCTCTTTTACCATATCGACTGTCACAAAATTAGGGGATCCGATGGCGGCTATAATAACATCAGCTTTTTTCAACTCAGAATGAGTGTCTTTGGATCTACTGTGCAATACCGTTACGGTAGCATTTCCGACCGGTCGATTTTGGGATAATAGAATACTTATCGGGCGACCAACAATATTAGACCGTCCTAAGACAGCTACCCGTTTTCCTTCTAATTTGATTTGATAATGTTCTAAAAGAGTCAAAATGCCTTGAGGTGTAGCTGGCAAATAGGCAGGTAGACCTAAACTCATTCGACCTACATTATGTGGGTGAAATCCGTCCACATCCTTTTTAGGAGCAATGGCTAAGTTTATTCTATCCGCGCGAATATGATCAGGGAGTGGCAGCTGGACAATATAACCATCTAATGAATCATCTCGATTCCAGGCATTGACTTTTTCAAGCAATTCGGACTCCTGAGTTTGAGCGGGTAAGCGAATGACAGTAGAATCGAAACCGACCTCATCACACATTCGAATTTTATTTCGAACATACACACGACTTGCCGGATTCTCTCCTACGAGTATAGCACCCAAATGGGGTGGACGTTCGTTGTCTGCAGCCAGCTGTTGAACCTCACTTTTAATATCCTGAACAATTTTCTGCGATGTTAGCTTGCCATCTAATAGAATCATTGTTTTTTTTGCAAATATCTGTAAACTCATTGACTTAAACCCTGATATCCTACATTATATTTTCTACTTCACTTCATTAAAGTGCTTTATAGTGAGTACTTTATACCTAGTCTAACTGAAATATATTACTATACATTTAAAGCACTTCAGATGCTAAATGGATGATAAAACTCATACTGGAGATTCAAAAAATAGAACCCGCAAAGCAAAACAATTATTAATAAACAAATGTTATATTCGCTCTTTATACAAACAAAATAAAAAAAATGGGGAAAATAACATTAACTGAATTCGAAAAAAGGAAACTGATTACACAATATCAGTCAGAATTAAGACAACTTTTGTATCAGGTAGATCGAATAACTGATCAAATTAATTCATTATCTAAATCCCTTACGGATTTGGATTCGAATGAAATAGCAAATGTCGTGGACTTGGCTAAATCTTCTGTGGTGTCGAAACCAAGTTCAGAGGCCAAAAAATCAACTCTGGGCTCGAAGAGAAAAGCAAAACCGAAGAAAAAAACGAAGTCAAATAAGAAAAAGACTTCAGGTCGCGGACCAGGGAGGCCACCTAAAGGGTCACATACTTTCACTTACACGACTCAGAATGGGGAAAAACATGAATTGGGAGAATGGGATCAAATCATGATCAAAGGCATCCATGAGGCAAAGCAGCCACTCATTAATTCAGAATTACTTGAAGTGGCCATGAATTCGCCCTTGGGTAAGAAAGCAGGAGAAAAAGAGTCTCGTCTTATGATTAGCAGAACCATTCACAAATTGGTGAATCGAAAACCCATTCTTAAAAAGGTGGATTATGATGGGCGAGGAAATGCCTACGCGACGGAAGGTATGGTTGACACAAAAGGAAAAGTGAAAAAAGAGTTTAAAAGAAATTAATCGAATTTTTAATAGCCACAATAGTAAAGGCCGGATGTGAATCCGGCCTTTTTTTATATACTCGAAATTGCAACTCACAACCCCATGCCATGAAATCAGATAGACATCGACGTGAATTTCCCTGGTCTACACGAATCTTAAACATACTCTGAGGCTCTCGCAACACCAGTGAGACTTTTATCCTCTAGCATTGGAATAGAATAAAAGCCTACGCTATCAAATTCTGTACTCAGATATTAAAAATCGCACTTTAGAACCTATAAGTAATACCAATTGCAGGCATAATCGGCAATTGATCCACTCGATCGTATTCGACTCGGTCAAAGAAGAAAATATTCTGACGATTATATGCGTTTGTGGCACTAACATTTAACTCGATAGCACCATACTTTGATAATTTCCAGGTCTTTTTCAAAGATAGATCCAATCGATGGTAAGTGGGTAAACGCCCACCATTAATTCGATCGTCAAAAACAATTCCCAGTTCAGGGTTCCCCGTAGTTAAGTCTTCATTCAGCCCGTCATTAAAATTGTACCGTCCATAAAACCCTTCTGTGAGGGTAAAGGGAAACCCAGTTCCTAAATTCCATCTTCCACTTACCTCCCAACTGTTTTCATTTCCGAACTTATAAGTAATCAGCACATTGGAGTTGTGTCGGCGATCAAAATTAGTAGGATAAGTTTGTTCCCCGTCAAAGCGATTCACAAATGCTAGAGAGTACGTCAGCCAGACATCCCAATTGCCTTTCTTGAAATCCATATTAAAATCCATTCCATACGCTTCACCTGTTTCGACAACATAATTGGGATCGCTAGCCGACAATTTGTTTCGATTGATATTGATCATTTGATTGAAGGATTTGAGATATCCTTCCAGGTTGAAAGTAAGATTTCGGCCTATGTCGTATTCCACGCCAGCTACATAATGCCATGCCTTTTGCAAGCGGGAATCTGTGCGCGAATTCGTTTCGGGATCAATCAATCCCTCTTTAGGACCGAGCAGAAAACCAACAAATAAATTGACAATATCCCGATCATTCACCGTACTTAATAAGTTCTGAGTGTAGTATCCGACTCCACCTTTAAATCGAAGGTTTCGACTGATGTTGTATTTGAACCGGAAACGAGGCTCAACCGTGATTTCATTAATTGAAGAATAGTACATTAAACGTACAGAGGGCTCCAAAATAAGGTCTCCTATCTGTTGTTTATATTTTAGATAACCAGATAGTTCAGTATTAAAATCTTCCTGCTCAAAATTAAAACCGGCGAAATTTTGAAAACGAAATTCTGTACCTATGCTATTCATCCCTACGCCATAATTGAATTCACTTTGGCCTCCGTAATAAGTAAAATCCAAATTGGCATTTATGGTGTTTATACTGCTGTTCCGAGGATTACCATCTGTTTCAAGCAAGCTAATATCATAGGATGAGGCTGCAATGATCCCCGAAAGAATTAAGCTTGAACTGGAAGGAATAACTTTAAAGTTCAAACCACCTCCAGTAGCATCCCAATCTAAGTTGGCCACACCGGGAAAATTTACCTGATCTGTGAAATTGAACCCAAATAGGTCCGCTTTGGATCCATTACCTATGATGTAGGAAAGTTTCCCATAAAAGTCTCTGTAGTTGAAGGGCAGACCTACAGAATCAAATGCATAGTTGTATAAAATATCATCGGTCTCATCAATAAGTGCCTCTTTGGCCGCAAAAACAAGAGAGAGAGAAGACTCCCTATCTTCTGTTTGCGGGATCAGCGGGCCATCAACAACTACTTTAGCCTGAAATGGGCTTACCCCGGCACTTCCACCCCATCGCTTACGATTTCCACTTTTGGTTTTGATATCTAATACAGCAGAAACCCGACCTCCATATTCAGCGCTAAAGGCTGCCGATTGGACTTCTACATCTTGAACCAATTCTGTTTCAAATACGGAGAATAAACCAATGGAGTGAAAGGGATTATACAAGGTCATACCGTCTAACAAAACCAGGTTTTGGACGGGAGAACCTCCCCGAATATATAGCTGCCCCCCCTGATCGCCGGTGAAAATAATACCAGGTAATACCGGGAGATATTGAGCTATATCCGCATCTCCACCTATAGATGGTAGCGATTGAATATCTTCTTGTGAAACACGCTGAGTTGAAATTTGGACTTCAGTGCGAGCACGATCCCGTTTGGCTGAGACATCCACCGTGGATAATTGGACACCGGAAGGATCTAATTTTGCTGAAACATATTCGATATCACCAGGCTCTACTGTTACCTCAACAGAGGTAGAGTCATATCCTAGATAAGAAAATACAATATTGTATGTTCCGGGCTTCGTTTTAATGGAGAAAAACCCATCTACGTCTGTGTTAGCGCCTATTGAAGTCCCCTGGACTAATACGTTTCCAAACATGATCGGTTCACCACTCTCGGAGTCATATACATTTCCTCGTATGGTGGCATCCTGTGCCCAAACCCATGTGGAGCACAATAGGATAAAGGCAATAATAATAATTCTCATAGGTGTTGGGTGTGTGTTTCCTGATCAAATGTAAGTAATCTCAATCATTTAATCACAGGGAGATTAAATAAAATCAGTGGAATGGGTCCTGGCTCCCAAAATCAGAGGGAAATCTGGTTGAGCTTTGCGAAAGCGGAGTTAACTATAATTATCCTTTAGTTGGTATAAAACAATACTGAGGAGTTAACAGCAAATAGGTTCTCGTTAAACCCCATGATGACAGCGAAGTAAGATACTAGCTTTCGCGAGGTACGAAGATTTTTCTAGCATCTCGGATGAAAAATCTTTATTGAGAGGACTTCATTTGGGCATAGAATCCCAAAAGGCATTTATTCCAGACTAAAGGAGAAAATTTCCTCAAACCTTTGCGTCAAGGATGGGAATGGTCGCGATCGGGCGCGCCGACTTTAGTCGGATAGCGACCGGGAGGCGAGTCCGAAGCGAGTATTCAGCACACTTTCCTGTGCTGAATACTCGCAGAAGGACGGAACCCATGGACAGCCTGACCCGGCGCATTCCAGGCGCCGGGAGACGCCCAAAAGATTAAAAAAAATATAGGGTACATCCGAAAACTATCCTTTCGTGTGAACGATCATTTCATGCGAAATGGTCTAAATGTAAAATATGTGCGTAAGCTTCGTTGTTCTTTAGTCTCTTAGCTATGGCTAAGCTCCCTCATCACGTCATGCTTATGCAGGTATTTTTTCATTTTGACATCAAAAAACAGTTTCCGGAGGCACCCTATAGATAAAGAACTTCCTTGACTCCCTTGATGATTTTTTCCGGATTAGGCAAATATTCGTCAACCAATGTGGGTGCGTAAGGAAGGGAGGTGTCAGCAGAATTAATGCGGGTTATAGGCGCATCAAGATGATCAAAAGCATATTTTTGCATCTCGTAAGCAATCTCACTAGATACTCCGGCAAATGGCCATGACTCGTCTACTACGACCATGCGATTCGTTTTTTTCAATGAATCTACGAGCGTATGGTAATCGAGGGGGCGAATCGTGCGAAGATCGATCACTTCGGCTTCAATTCCTTCTTTGGCTAATTCTTCGGCTGCCGCTAATGTTTCGAGCATCATTTTGTTGTAGGAAACAAGGGTCACATCGGATCCCTCCCGACGAATGGCGGCCTTTCCAATGGGCACGGTATAATCCTCTTCCGGCACATCTCCCTTGAGACCGTAAAACTGCTCACTTTCCATCATACAAACGGGATCTTCATCGCGAATCGCAGATTTGATCAGACCCTTGGCGTCATAGGGATCAATGCATGACACCACTTTGAGTCCCGGAGTATTAGCCAACCAACTCTCGAAGGTCTGACTGTGCTGCTGAGCCAGCTGCCCTGCAGCACCAGATGGGCCACGAAATACGATAGGACATGTAAATTCGCCAGCAGATTGGGACAAAGTCTTCGCCGCATTATTGATGACCTGATCAAAGGCTAAAACGGCAAAGTTCCAGGTCATAAATTCTACGATGGGACGCAGGCCATTCATGGCGGCTCCTACTCCAATACCCGCAAAACCCAATTCGGCTATCGGTGTATCAATAACTCGCCGGGCGCCAAACTCATCCAACATTCCCTTACTTACCTTATATGCACCATTATATTCGGCCACTTCTTCTCCCATGAGAAATACGTTCTCATCATTTCTCATTTCTTCGGACATTCCTTCGCGAATCGCGTCTCGTAGTGCTATTTCTCTTGCCATAATTATCTTATTTGGGACGCTAATATAAGAAATGAAGTACAGAAACCAGCTCCTTTTTCATTTCAGTATAACATAAAGCGCACAATAGCGGAGCTAAGATTTGTATGGTACTTGCGTTAATCTGCTGAAGAAGGATTAACTACAGGTAGTGGTGTAAATGTACCCGTATTCCAATCTTGCATATTTTCTTGAAAAAACTGGTCGCAATACAGACAAATGTTTTCAACAGCTTGGGTTTTTACTTTGGCTTCCTGTCGAGAAATGCCCAGGTGTTTTCCCATTTCCCAGGGTTCTCCTTTTTGCAGTGCCTGAAAGACAGGATGTTTACTGACATTTAGGAGGACATCGGGGATGTAGTCTTTCCGAGCATCACCCATAGGGAACAGCGTGCCGGGGCAGCAGGGATTAATTTTCCAAAGCTGTATGCTAATTTCCTGAGGTATGTCATCATACCCACCGAGGAAATTTCGAGCGCCGGATAAAATGGCACAGAAGTTATGATCGGGATCGCGCATCCAATTATCCTTTTCCAGAGCCCGGCCACGTGCCCAATTTCCGCCGAGCCACATATCTTCGGAGGCGCCCCAATACCCCCAACTCAATCTCTTATTTTTCACATAATTCTCTTTGTCAATTAAGGGATCTGAATCCTGACCATCTACACCTGCTGCTTCAAAAAGATCGCTTAATTCCATGAGTCGGCCACCTGCATGCTTATGGTATCGATCGATACTCGCAATATCAAAACGCGTCACACCTTTATCGATCAAGGTATCTAAGCGTTCAGGATTTAATAGGTCCCCGTTGGTCTGGAGCATAATTTCGACTTCCCCCTGATACTTCTCCTCCAGGCGATCCAAAATGGCGTAGAGTTTCTTCCGGTCCGCCAGTGGCTCTCCACCAGATAGTATGAGACGGTCCATAGATGGGGGTAAGTGATCAATAATTTTGAAGCAGTCCTCCTGGGATATGCGCTCTCCTTGGGGACCAGAGCTATTATAGCAATGGTCGCATTCGTCATTACAGAGCTGTGTAAAAACCCAATAAACAGACTCGAGATGTTCAAATGGATGATTCATAAGGGTATATTTTTACCAAAGGTAACGTAGACTAAATTGGAATTGACGAGGAGGAGATGCATTTCGGCGGATAAGCACTCCACTGGCAATCGACCCCGGCTGAATTTGGTTACTCTGCGTGGCATTGTTACTGTAGCCACTTAGATTCTGTGCATTAAAAATATTAAACACATCAGCTCGGAGCTCCAGCGCATTCTTGCCCAGCTGCCATTCATAAGTTATGGATACGTCAAAAGTATTAGCCCAGGGTAATCGATCCGAATTTCGAGACTCTCCAGGATGTCGATCGCTATTACCCACATAAGCATCGCCGAAGGAAGAACCATCTCCATTCAAATCTGTCGTGCCAAATTGGGTCGCATCCGGAATGCGATTGATGGGCTGTCCGCTTTGCAATAATGCAGCCAGAGTGAATTGCCAGCTACTTTCCAGATAATAGGTAAAAATACCGTTAATAATATGTGAGCGATCATTTATAGAGGGGCCCCATTCGGCCTCAAAATCATTGGCATCCATCGCACGAAAATTAATGTCTTCAGTATTATTTCGAAGTCGAGAGAGCGTATAGTTTAATAAAAAGGAGTAGTCATCTTCTCCTCTTTGCTTTTGCATATTGAAAGAAGCTGCATAGTACCGGCTTTCACCAGCTGTCTCTGTCAGCATGACATTCCGGGCACCTCCATACAGGCGCTCACCCAAGACATCGACATACGGCAAACCCGACTCTTCATCAAAAAGAACAGGTGCCAAGCGCTGAGCGTCTGCCTGGGCCATAGTTCGTATTTCAACATTATCAGGATCGATGTCATACGGAGCCGCGCGATTTAAATTTCGAAGTCGGAATAAATGATAAGATCGATTGTGCATGAGGTCAACGAAAAATAAGGTGGTCTCATTTAGCTGATTCTGGTAGCCTATAGAAAATTGATGTGTAACCGGATTTATCAATCCATTAGGGGGTAAAATACGGCGCTCATTGCTAAAAATCAGGTCTCGCGGAATATCCACCTCTTCAGCAGTGGGCCCTTCTAAAAATTCAACCTGATTCTGGCCAGCTTGCAAATTTCCATTAAACAATACGTCTTCGATATTATAATCTCCATACAGGCCGTTTTGAGCAAGCAGATATTCTACCTGTCTGGCATAGTCCGGAGAAACCGTATTTTGTTGGAGCGCATCACTTATTACTGCGTAAATGATCTTGTCGTAAAACATGCCATACCCAGCGCGAAGGACAGATTTATCAGTCAATTTGTAATTCAGATTAAGGCGGGGCGCCAGATTGTTAACATCTCCGTTTCCATTGGGATCTTCGGTCAGCTTATCATAATCATAACGCAGACCTGCTGTGACATTCATGCGGTGATTGAGTCGAAATTGATCTTCAACAAACAAAGAGTACACCGTTTGATTCCGACCGAAGGAATTGGGGCGTAACTCCACATTATAGTTCAAAACCTCAATATCTGAAGGTAAATCTTCAATCGACAGGTTCGAGCCTAAACCCCGGGGTAGGTTGTTTTGTTGGCTCTCACTGAGTTTCACCCGATAATTCCCATTGGGATTTCCTCCTCCAAAAAGGGAGTGCCTGCTGTGAATAATACCTCCCCCCGCTTTGATGCGATGATTACCGACGTACAGCATGAGTTTTTGTTGCCATTGAAAGGTGTGTTCAGTTTGATCGAAAACGAATCCAGGGTGCCCCAGCACGGCAGCCGGAACCTCCATCGCGTCAAGTAGAGTAACCTGAGGGCTATTCCCTCCTTGAAGAGGCCGACCGTAATTCCATCGAAAGCGAGAGTATTGTAAGTTTGTCTGAATACTCAAGCTATTCGTATGATAAGTATTCTTCAATGCCACGTGCCGGGACAATCGATCTTGAACGAGTCCGGCAGATGGAAAGGTAACTCCACCCGTCAAACCACCGCCCGGATTTTCCACGCGTACGATTCCCTCATTATATCTAAGAGAGGAACGAAAGTTTTTACTCCAAATCTGGTCAATTTTACCTGAAATATAGGTAAACTGATTTTGCCCATTTACGTTCTCACTTACACCAAGAGATGGTGAGCTCAAAATATTTTGTTTGAGGTCAGTTGTGTGCTCAACATTGAGGTAATAAAAGGTCTTATCTTCCACAAGCGCGCCTCCGAAACCGACGCCAGCCTGATACCGCTGGAAGCCTTCTTTGACTAAGTTGCCGGATAGATCGCGTTGTGGAAACCGGGTATTGCCATCGATGACAGCTCCCGGGCGTGTAATAGTGAAGGCCTCGCCGGAGAATTCATTGGTTCCCGACTTGGTCGTAATATTTAAAACTCCATTTCCAGCCAGTCCATATTCCGCGCTATAATTGTTGGTTAAGAGCGTAATATTTTGAGTGAATCCAGTCGGTATCGGAAACTTTTGACCACCTAGAAAACGCTCGTTATTGTCCATGCCATCAATTAAGTAGGTGGAATACAGCGGATTTGCCCCATTAATACTCACATTGGGAGCCTCTGGATAAAATCCTGTCGCTTGAGAAACGTTAGGCATGCGGTAGAGGACACGAGTAATATCACGTCCCTCCACAGGAATAGCCTGAATATTTTTTTCATCCAATTCAAAGGCCACCTCGGCGTTGGTCCTATTGATACGCTGAGAGGGTCGGGCTTTAATAACAATTTCATCCAAATCTATCGATTGCCGGCTTGACACCCCCATATCCAGATACTTTTCCTCTCGTGAGCGCAAAGAAATATTAGAAATAGTGTCTGGTCTGTACTGGGGGGATTCCAGGGAAATTAAGCTGTAATTCGCTCGTGCGGTTAAATTCTTAAAAGTAAAGATTCCCTGATTGTCAGTCAATCCGGAAAGTTGAAGGCCACTCGGGGCATGCTCCAGAACAACACTATGAGCTGAAATGGGCTGGTCCAGATCGCGGTCAAATAAATAAACGGTAAGGGATGATTGAGCTCCCGCAAAAAAGGGCAAGATCAGAAGATGGATACAGATAAATCTGCATACGTATAGACGTAAGGCTAAGTTCATTTTAAGTCTTTTGGTTTTCAAAGTTGCAAAGGGAAAAACTAAAAAAGTTGCCGCAGAGGAGGAGCCCGCATGCCTAAACCGAAAACCAAATTTTGAACTTTTCTATAAACACTTCTCACAAATGTGATTTCGCAAGACGAAATGAGCAAATCAGAAATGATTACTCTCCAAAGCCAAAACGCGGGCTGCTGACACAATTGATACTGAATGTCTGTAAATGTATCCCAATCCGATAAAACAGGAGCGATCCAAACTTCCTCCTGCGTCAATAGAGATAAAAGCTGATCAAAATCGGTGCCGGCATGCCATTGAATTTGATGGTGACGGATATTTAGAAACCAAGCTCTTTGAAAGCCAATCAAATAGGTCCCCCCGTCTCTGCTGGGCCCCAAAACATTATGCTCGCACTGAAGTTGATTCAAGCTTCGTTGAAGGATGATGTGAGTTAAAGTCGGCGTATCACCACCCAGAGTCAGCACCGCACGATAACCTTGATTAAAGACATGCTCAACAGCATTCCAAAGACGATCCTGAAAATCCCTTCCCAGTTGCTGACCTTCGTCAATATGGAAGAAGTCAACACCTGCTCGTCGAGCTAAACACTTTATGCGCTTATGGACTCGCTGATGTAATTCGATATTCTTACCCCTATTGCGCAGCCAGGTTTTTTCTCTTGCTGAACGCTCAGGGGAAAAGCTAAACAATAAAATTGCAATGGAACCTCTATCTAACATTTGGCAAATAACATTACCCAATCAACGGGCAAGTTAATGTTTCCTTACGATAGAGAAGAAAAGAATAGGTATAAAGCACTTAAATAGTTAAATTTCTATTAAAGTCAGTGGATAAGTAAGTGAGAAAAAATCATTTTAACTAATATTACGTATACTTGATATAAAATCCAGTGTAATGTGTCGATTTTTTGTGTTGATTTCGTTTTTCTTTTTGGGCCCAATTCACTCCGAAGCACAAAAAGTGCAATGGATGAGTTTTGAAGAAGCTATAGAGGCACAAAAAAAGGAACAGAAAAAAATCTTTGTAGATTTATATACGGATTGGTGTGGTTGGTGTAAACGAATGGACAAAACCACAATGACCGATCCCTTTATCATTGAATATCTGAACTCTAATTTTTATCCGGTAAAATTTAATGCCGAACAAAAAGAAAGTATTCAATTTAAGGGAAAGGTTTTCAAGCTAAGAGAGCGAAAAGGAAAGCGAGACTATCACGAATTGGCTGCTCATATTTCCCGCAACCAACTCTCCTACCCCACTTTTATATTCCTAAATGAAGAAGCTGAGGTTATCCAGCCTGTGAAAGGGTATCAGGATGCCACCACTTTCAAAACGATAATGACTTACATCGGTGATGACCACTTCAAAAAGACGCCCTGGAGTCAATACAAACAATCTTATACCAAATCTCAATAAAATGGACTACTCAACTGAAAAGTCCAGGGTTTGAACTAAACCATAAATGATTAGAATCAGCATCAGGGCTATGATTAAGAGAAAAATAACTCGCCCCATTGAAGAAGTATTTCGCCGTTCGTGATTTCTACGTAACTTTACCACATTACGAATATGCAATCTTTTAGAACAATGTGCAAATTCTTATCTGGATTCTCTTTATTACTGCTCACTGTATTCTGTAGTTCAACAGAAGGCCAGTCCCAAAATTTCATAAAAGACTATCCTCACTTTGCAGCCTTAAATACAGGACAAAGTCAGGCGGTTGAGGATTTGGGGCTTTCCGCATTGGCTAGCCCCGCGCTCGGCCTAGCTCAAGGGAGTCAACAATATGCCGTCTCTTTTAGAAATTTAACTGCTGGCGATTTTGGCTTACAGCATTTTCAGGCGGGCGCGAAATTTGTTTTCCAGTCAACCCAACATTTCGGCCTTCAGGCAAGATATACAGGAAATTCAGCCGTGCATTTACTGCACTTCTCCGGTCAATATGGACGAAAACTTACGGATAAGTTTTCATTGGGAACCCAATTAAATTTTGGACAACGAAACGCACCGCAATACGAAATAGAACAGCAACTTACGATGGATTTGGCGATTTGGTCACAGCCATTAGATCAACTTGAGCTTGGATTATGGGTACAACATTTGTTCCCAATAATCGGATCATCATTTGAAAATGCATCCGTTCTTTTATCCTCGAAGTATGAAGTCTCTCCGGAATTTCGCCTTTACGGCTCGTTTTACCTGGACGTCAATTCAGATTTAGTTCTGGGGATGGGGGTTCGGTATTTACTCGCACCCGAGTGGGATATTAAAATGAGCTACTTCCCTTCTCTTGGCGCATTCACGCTTGGTTTTGGCTTTTATTTCGATTCCTTTGGTGGACATAGTGGCAGCTATATTCAGCCCGAATTTGGTTGGCAGCCGGGAGCCGCTTTGTTTTACAACCCTTAATGATTTTCCAAAGCTCGATAGGCTAACTCCAACTTGACCACCTCGGCATATGATTCAAGTCCCGATTGAACGCCCTGAGCGCGCAGGAAGGTATCGTAAATAACATCTCTGACTTGAGGAAGGATGTCTGGGTATAAATCATGCTGTTCATGTATCTGAATGAGATCGTTTTTAATTGTATCAGACAAACAGGCCCATTCTTTCTCAAACCCTTCCGGATCCATATATCTAAATTGTCTTGCCACATACCGCCAAAAATTGAGGTATCCACAATACCGAATAAAAGCATGTTCAGATTGAATACAAGTATGAAAGGCGATAAAATTAGCTTCACCTTCATCTGTGATGCCATAATTATGGGCCAGCTCGTGGGCCATAACGAAAGGAACCACTAAATCATGCAAACCCGCATCCCAGTACCCCTCGCCACCAAAAGGAAAGTAAAACCCAGCCGTACTAATCCGAAGCAGCAGTCCTTTTGGCAAAGGACGAATCTGTGCCGGGACAGAAACATACAGATCCTTCTCTATCAACCATGCTTTTTGAATACGGCCCACCTCTGACCGAATGAAATCTTCATCTAAATTAGGAGATCCAGTCCCTTCCTCAACCCAATCTTTGCGAGCTGAAAGCATCTCATGAGTGACGGACGCATATAAAGACGATATCCGGCTGGCCTCATACTCTGGCACATCCCATCCCAGCCGCTCGACCATCTTAGGTAAAGAATAATTAAAGCCCCAATTCAAATAAAATAGGCCAATAAGCAACCCAGCAACATTTAGCACTCCCAAAGAGAACTTCCAGATCGAAAATTTCATCTGAAACGCCCGGTATACCCAAAAACCAAAAATTATAAATACAAAGCCGGCAAAAATACTGAAAGCCGAAACAGGCCAAACAGTCAAGGGCCATAATACCCATTTCACAACTACATAGATAAAGTGCAAATACAGGAGTTCAGTCATTCCGGGGAAAAGCCGTCCTGACAAAAAATGCAACCCGACTGTAAGGAGTGCGAGTAGAATTCCGTAAATTTGTGGCAACTTATTCACAGGCTTTGCGTTTATAATAGCAAAGTACACACAAAACGAAAATTTATATACAATATGGCACAAGAATTCACCGACAGCAATTTCAAGCAAGAAGTTTTAGACAATGACGGACTCGTCGTCATCGACTTTTGGGCAGAATGGTGTGGACCTTGCAAAATGATTGGTCCCATCGTAGAAGAATTAGCTGAAGAATACGAAGGGAAAGCAAAAATTGGGAAAGTCAATGTGGATAAAAACTCCGATGTTTCCATGAAATATGGCATTCGATCCATTCCGACAATCCTTTTCCTCAAAAATGGAGAGATCGTTGATAAACAAGTAGGTCTTACCTCGAAAGAGGGATTAAAGGCAAAAATTGACGCCCAGATTTAATTTTGAACACCGAATTATTTTAAGCCCTGTTTTTTAGCAGGGCTTTTTTTTTATAGGGGTCCCGCGAGCTTTAGCAACTACTCAGGCCAGCCCCGCAGCTCGCGGTCGGGCCATTCGCGGGTGCACCTTGTTTCGTCTCGGCCTGGATTTGATAACTAAAAAGATCTGCTTCAAACCCAAAATCTTTTCATTCAAAGCTAAAATTTCAATGGCCGAGACCCCGCCGCCTCAGAAGTCGGCGGGCCGCTACTACCCCTACCCCGGCCACCCGCCGAGCATATATTTATACATTAGAAAAGCAACATATGAACCTATACGATGATTATCACAAGCTCATGAAGGAAATATATTTTCTGGACTCCACTATCGCAAATTTACAGTGGGATCAGGAGGTAATGATGCCCACTGAGGCATCCGCATTTCGAAGTAAACAAATCGCCTACTTGAGCAGTCTGTCCCATCAGAAATTCACATCCAAGTCCACAGGCCTCCTTTTGGAAAAGTTATTAGGAAAAGATTTAACGAACGAACAGCAAATTAATGTCGAAAGAAGTTTATACGACTACCAAATTGCCAGTCAATTATCAGCATCATTTGTTGAAAAACGTTCAGAGCTGATCTCAGCATCCTACTCCGCTTGGGTTAATGCAAGAGCAAACCAAGATGCCAATATCTTTTTGAACGCCTTTGAACCCTTATTGGATATGAAAAGAGAGGAAGCAGAACTCAGAGGGTATCAGGACCACCCCTATGATGCTATGCTCAATTTGTACGATAAAGGACTTCGAGTAAAAACGCTCGACCCCCTCTTTCAGACATTAGACAAGGAATTACAAGTATTGATATCAGAATGTGAAGAACGGCAGGAAGATTACCGTTCCATATTAGAAGCCGGGGTACCAAAAGAGATTCAGTGGGAGTTTAGCCTGGATCTCCTTAGGAAAATGGGTTTTGATTTTAACCGCGGCCGACAAGATATTTCACAGCACCCTTTTACCATTTCGCTGTCGCCACATGACATTCGATTAACGACCCATAGCAGCGAAAAACATATAAGCCCCATCATTTGGGGAAGTATTCACGAAGGAGGTCATGCATTGTACGAACAGGGATTGCCCAAAAGTGAATACGAGGGACTACCCCTCGGCCAAGCTGCTAGCTTATCTATCCATGAATCTCAGGCGCGATTTTGGGAGGTCCAAATTGGAAAGTCGATTCCATTTTGGAATCATCTTTACCCAAAACTTAAACAAGCCTATGGAAGTTATGCACCAAAGGAAGATGTTCGCTCCTTCTTAAAAGCTATGCACTTTCTTTCGCCTAACTTAATCCGCACCGAAGCCGATGAGCTTCACTACCATCGTCACATTATTATTCGATACGACATTGAGAAGAAACTATTGGAGAACCAACTTCAGGTAGATGACTTAGAAGCGTATTGGAATCAACAGTATTTAGATAAAATGGGGCTTAAAGTAAGCTCTCCGAATCAAGGTATTTTGCAAGATGTCCACTGGGCACATGGCGGACTGGGCTATTTCCCTACCTACACTCTGGGGAGTATATACGCAGCTGAATTATTCGCCAAGATGAAGAAAGATCTTACGCGTATTGAGGAAGATATTGCTGCGATGGATTTTTCAAGGGTATTAGAGTGGTTGAACACAAAAATATTCCGCCATGGTCGGAAGTATGAAAGTCTGGAACTGATGGAAAACATACTTGGGCATCAACCCGTGTCAAGCAAACTAACTGATATTTATCGTCAAAAAATGGATGTGCTGTATAAATAAAGAAAGTACTGATTTGGTGATCCCCATCAACATCAGAAAGAGTAATTGACCCGCATTATTCATAAACTTTACAAGATAGATAGGATTTGAAATTATAATAAATTATAAATCAACTTCCTATTATAAGGCCAACCCTCGAACTTGAGCGATATTTCAAAATAACGCAAGGTGGATGATAGGGGGCCGAACCACTTGTGTTTAATAATTTTAAAGTGATAATCACGAATTGACGAAACCAACTATTACTGTTGAAACACTATAAAAAGGCAAAAAATCCTTATCTTAGTCTAAACCAAAAAACTTTAGAATTATGAAAAATCTATTACTTACATTCGCGGCCTTGTTTTGCTTATCAGCCACTTCTATAGCTCAAGAAATTGAGGTTGGTTTAAATTTAGGTGCAGGTATTCCTGTAGGAGACATCGGCGATGCCTACGGAGGTGGATTTGCCTGGAATATTAATGGATATTACGGAATCTCGGAAGAATTATCTGCAGGTTTAGAAATTGGTGGTACAACATTCAATTCTTCCGTCAACACAATCTTCGGTTCATTTGACGCGGATTTTACGCTCACCGAGGTTATCGCTGTAGGCCGTTATAAGTTTTATGAAAAGGAAGCACTTCAAATTGGAGCAGGTCTCGGTTTAGGCTTATACAGCGGCAGCGGAAACTCTGAATTGGGATTTTCGCCAAGAGTATACGGCTCCTATATGTTGACAGACGAAATTGGTCTCACAGCAAATATTCCATTTAATCTGATCCTAACAGAGGGAAGTCTAAATTACATGCAAATTCGCGTAGGTGGTTTTTATCTATTGTCATTATAATAAACAGTTCCTGATATCATGTAAAGATTGGAGGGGCATAGTGAGATTAGATATAGGAAATCGTGATAATTACCTCCTGAAAATGACAACTATGCCTAACTAGAAAAATTTAATTCACAAAATAGAAGGTTTCTTTTTAATTTGATAAATCTTTTATTACATTCGGTAAACTAAAATTTCAAATTATGAACCAACAGAAACTATTCTTTGTCACTGCTTTACTGTTTTTTCTTGCTTCCCTGGGATTTGCAGAAAACAACAACACAATTACTGAAAACGGTATAGAGCCCGTCATGGAGCAAACTTATGCCCCGGCTGCTTTGGAATTAAACCAGGCTCATTATGCTAAAAACGAAAAGAAAGGGTTTGGAAAACTCTTCTCATGGGTTAAGAAAAAGTCAGTCAAGGCCGTTCACAAAGTTGCTCAGGTTATCGGAATCACAGATAGCGCTGCTGATGACAATGAAATGTGGATTACTTTAGCTTTGTGGTTTTTCTTAGGTGGATTTGCCGCCCATAGATGGTATAGAGGAAAACCCGCAGGTTGGAATATACTTTTTATTCTTACACTTGGTGGGTGTGGTATTTGGGCCTTAGTCGACTTGATAAACATTTTGACTGGCAAGTTCTAATATCTGTCACATAGCTTTTAAAAAAAGGCCACTGAATTCCAGTGGCCTTTTTTTGTATTTGAGAATTTTCCGAATTCAAAATATAGCCGGGAAATATAACATACCAGTCAATGGCTCCCTACTTGCAGGAAAGAAATAATTGATGCAGTTTAATCGTGCTTCACATCAATAGAAATAAGATCATACACTCACTTGGAAAAAAAATAAGAGAATAGGCGGCCCTGGTGATTTTTTATATATTTCTGGAACTAAGGAAAAAGAAAGCCATATTCTGTGGAAGAAGGGATCTCCTCTTCTATTTTCTTTGCTTAGCCCCCGAAATCCCCTTATACTCTTTATAAACTTTGAAGGTTTCAAATAGAACTAAATAAACGATGAGAGGAAACACAATGACTACGAGACGATTCAGAGCAAAAGCCTCTTGAAACTCAAAATGAATGAGATGTTGAATGGCTCGAGTTAATCCACAAGCATAGCATTGAATGTCAAAGAGCAAAACAGATACACAAATTGACTGCCCGGAATCAAAGTAATCAGGTGG
>Ga0209942_1000190_pt1 | contig 37946 bp, 9 predicted proteins | sample SalPonR1_A_D2_MG_FD_185695 | JGI IMG/M metagenome (GOLD analysis project Ga0209942, IMG submission 185695) | Salt pond soil microbial communities from South San Francisco under conditions of wetland restoration - Salt Pond MetaG R1_A_D2_MG... ...
GAAATCAGTGCTTGCAATCGGCGCCCGAAAATGTGAGACTCGTTTCACAGAATTCCGAATTAAGTACCCAGTGGTGTCGTTTTTCACGGGACGCCACGGGCGGAAAAGGGAGCGCCTGCTGCCGCCCGATTCGTCTCGGCAATCGACTTAGGACTGCTGGAGACCAAGTAACGAAGCGCCCAGAAGAGATGTCACGTCATCGTTTCCTCTCCGCTGCGTGTTCCGCTACTATCGGCCCGAAGCCACCCGGGCGACGCGAATATCAGGATCCCGCAGCCAGGCAGGGCGGGACGTGAAACGAAACGGCAAGACGGCATCGCCTCGGCGAATCCTCGTCTTCCGTTTCCGACAGGGAGATTGGGTCGTTGAACATTATTCGAATCGTCCTGGCGCCATCCAGGTGCGTAGCCGGGATCGCGCTGGCGATTTTGCTCGCCGCTTTCAGCAGTGCCGCTGTGGCTGGCGTCGACCTCGTGACGACGATTGATTCGCCGGAACAGACGGATCCATTGCAGGAATATGTGCCGGGGACTGACCAATCGTTTACGGTCCGGGTCGCGAATAACGGTGACGCCGATGCCAGCGGCGTCTCGATCGCTTATACGCCGCCCAGCGGCGTCACGGTCAACAACTGGGTCTGTAACGACGCCGCTTCGACCGGGACGTGCCCGAATCAGGTCAGCACCAACAATTCGACGTCGTCGTTCCAGCTCGATTCCGATCAAACGATCGTCTTCACGCTCAGCGTCGCAATCGGATCCGAGGTTACCGGTAATCTGACAAACACCTTTGCGGCGTCGTCGAACTCGACCGACGACAACCCACCCGACAACACGGCTTCGGTCGAGCTCGCGGCCGCTCCGGAGGTGAACCTCGTCACGTCGTTCGACCCGGCTTCTCCATCCGGCGCCCCCACCGCAACCTTCACGCCCGGCGCCGTCGAGCAGTTGATCACCATCACCGTCGCCAATAACGGGCCGTCGGATGCTTCCGGCGCATCGCTGGCCATCGATTTGCCGGAAGGCGTGGCGACGGTCGACTGGGCGTGCACCGCCTGCACCACCCAAAGCGGATCGCTGAGCGATGCTTCGACCGACTTCACCGACACGAACGAGATCACGGTGACCTACGACGTGGCCGACGAGGCCAACGTCAGCGTTGCGCTGACCATCGACTACCGCAGCGACGTGCAGACCGGACCGCTGGATTTCAGTGCGGCGGCCAGCCATCCGGATGAAACCGATACAGCGAATGATTCGGCGTCGACGTTCCTTGCCCGCGACGCTCAGGTCGATCTTGCGGTTTCCGTGAATCCGTCTTCGCCGCCGGTTCAGAACCCGGGTCCCGATACGTATCGCAAATACGTTCCCGGAACCACCGACGATGCGCTGAATATCTCGGTTTCCAACGCCGGGCCCTCCGATGCATTTGCTGCCACGCTATCTATCGAACTGCCGCCGGAAGTCGAACGGGCCGATTGGACCTGCGCTGCGTGTACCCCGACGAGCGGCTTCGTCGAGGCGGATCCGGTCACCGGCTACTCCGGTCCGCTCGAGATTCCGTTCAACCTGGCAAGTGGCGCCACCGACCTCTCGGTCCAGCTACTGCTCGACTACGACAGCGCGGCGCTGACCGATGAGATCGATATCGTCGTCACCGCTACGCCTGCGGATGGTGAAACCGACCCCGACGCTACGACCGATCCATTCGATTGGCAGAAGACCAATCGCTATGCCATCGACCGGCAAGCCGATATCTCGGTCGAGAAGATAGCCAATGCCGAGATCGTCAACCCCGGTGATGCCTTCTTCTACACAATCACCGTGACCAACCACGGCCCCAGCGATCTGGGCCAGGGCGATACACCTGGCGTGCTTTTCACCGACGACGTGCCCGCGACGCTCGATGGCGATCCCGGTAACTGCAGTTCCGAAGGCAGCGGTCCGTGTTTCTTTGTGTGCCCAAGCGACCAGGGGGCGACCGGAACAACGGTCAGTGAGGACAATTGCCCGGTCACGGTGCAGGAGCGCCGCGGCGACCTGTTCGGCGAGTCGTTGCAGATCGCGGCGGGCAACTCCAGCGAGGTGCGACTGTACGTTACTCTCGGCGACGTGGCCCCGGAAGAGGTCGTAACCAACTTCGCCAGCGTGGCGCTCGCAGGACCGGATGCGGACAACGTCCGCGAGCCCGACAACGCCTCGCAGCCCAACTCCAGCTCTGATTCCATCACCGCCGAGCTATCGACCGACCTGGTCGTGACCAAGGAGGACGGCCTCGACGAGTCAGCATTGGAATCGGCGGCGCCGGGCAACGAAATCACCTATGTGGTCAGCGTCGCAAACACCGGCTCTCAGCGCGCCAACGGCGTGACCGTGACCGATGACTTTCCGATCTTCGGCGAGTTCGACGCGGATGCCGGCGCCAGCCGGCAGGCGGGGCTCGAAGACGAATCCGTGACCTGGGAATGCCGGGCGTTCGACAATGCCTGCTGTAATCCCATCGAAAACCAATGCGGGGTTTCCCAGCCGGTCCCGGGTGCAGGCAACCTGATGCAGCAGATCGTCGATCTACCGGGCCAGGGACGAGTCGAGTTCACGATCACCGGCACCATCGATGCGCGATCGATAGGCGACGATTTCACTAACGAGGCATCGATCACGCCGCCGGAAAGCATCGAGGATCCCAACCTCGATAACAACGAAGCGTCGGATACGACGCTGATCCGCTCCGATTCGAATCTGTCGATCACCAAGGAGCTGCTCCCGATCGAGCCCGCGGTGGGCCCGGACGGCGTCCGGCTGGCGGATGGTCCTCCGTACGAACTCAGGTATCGAATCGTCGTTTCGAACTCGGGACCGAGTTTCGCGTTCGACGCCGAAGTCTTCGATGCGCTGACCGACGCAAACATCGATACATCGACCGCTACCTGGGAATGCACCGAGCTGCCGGATTCTCCGTCCGGTACCAGCTGCCTTGCGGCTGGCGGACCCGGCCCACTGGACCCGGCGCAACTGGTTGATCTTGCGCCCGGCGGTAGCGTGCGATTCGATGTGACCGTCAACACCACGGCAGACGCGGCCGGCGAGGTCCGGAATGAAGCCGAGGTCCGTGCCGACGGCGGCAACGCCAGTGTCACCCTGACGTCGAGCCTGACCGGGACGACCGACCTGAGCATCACCAAGACCGACGGTGCGACGTCTGCCACGCCGGGCACCGAGCACCAGTACACGGTCACCGTCAAGAACAGCGAAACCGCTGACGGCGACAGTGCGCCGGTATTCGGCGCGCGCGTGACCGACGCGCTGCCGCCGGAACTCGAGAACGTCGTGTGGTCATGCGAAGCGACCACTCCAATTCCCGGAGACCTGGCATTCCAGGCGGTCAGCGGCGCCGCCGGCCGGCAGGCGACGGACCTCGTGGTTTCCGACGATGGAAGACACATCTATCAGATCCAGGCCGGTGACGAGAATTTGGAGGCTCGCATCCAGGGCTATCTTCGCGACAACGTGCGCGGCAGCCGATTCGGTGCCGTCAATGACAACGAAGGTGATGTCGAGGTCAATGGTGAAAACGACGGCTCGGATCCCGGTGGTCCGGTGACCGGCATGGATGTCCCGGTGGATCTGGCGATGAGCCCTGATCAGCGCCATGTCTACGTGCTCTCCAACCCCGACGATGCGGCCACCGATGCGCCGCCGAACGCCATCGCCACGTTTGCCCGCTCCATCGATCCGGCCGCACCCAACTACGGTGATCTGTCGTTCAACGGCGAAGTCATCGACGGCGTGCCATCCGATGCGCGCGCGATCGCCGTTACCGCGGAAAATATCTACGTCGCCGGCGACGATGCGATTTCCATCTACCGAAGGAACACCGCAAGCGGATTGCCCACGCTGATCGAAACGATCACGACCGGTGTGCCCGCGGCGCCCGCGGCGCTGGCCGTGGACCTCCAGGACCGTTTGCTGTTCGTGGCCTCGGGCACCGGTGACCAATTCGCCACGTTCTCGATGAACGACGATGATTCAACCGGCGATCCGATCGGCCAGCTCAGCGAAGCGGCTCCCGTGATCACGGTAATCGGCGCGTCGGCCGGCATCGTCGATCTCGACGTCTACGCGGACGCCGACCAGGTCTATGCAACCGGTAGCGGTCAGGTTGCACTGATCGATTATTCGGATTCGGACAACGACGATCAGCCGAATACGTCGTTCGCGAACTCGTATTCGGTTGCCGACATCGCTGCGGCAGCGATCAGCCCCGATGGCGAGCATGTCTTTACCGTCAGCGATTCCGATGCCCTGACGTATTTCCGTCGAGATCGAATATCAGGTACGCTTTCCGAGGAAATCACGCTGTCGGCGGCCGATAACGAAGGGTTGCTGACGCCGTCGGATCTGGTCGTTACCAGCGATGGGCGGCACGTATTGATCTCGTCGGCCTTCGGTAGCAGCGACGACGTCAGCAGCAACCCGCTGACCGTCTACTCGCGGCGCGCTCCGGATCCGCTGTTCGACCTGATCGAGACCGACGTGCATCTCGACAATGCGTCGCCGACTTCCAGCCAGAAGATCAATGCCCTGGAATCGCCCTCGGATATCGCGATCAGCCCGGACGGCGAGCATGTCTATACGGTCAGCCTTTCCCAGGGGGCGATCAGCGCATTCAAGCGTACGCCGAGCGCGGGCCTGGGCGAGGCGACCGCCGGTGAGCATCTGGAGTTCATCGGCAGCGTGTTCAACGGAGAGGCCTCTGCTGCAACGGTCGTGAGCGGCATGAGCGCGCCGCGCTACGTTCTTGTGAACCCTGCCGGAGACAAGGTCTTCGTCACCAGTGAAGACGGCGATTCGCTCGCCGTGTTCGACCGCGAGACTGATTCCAGCTTGGATACGTTCGGCCAGTTGACCTTCCGTGATGCGTTCGTCGAGGGCGAACAGGACGCAAACGGCGATGTCATCGACGGCCTGGCCGGTGCCCGTGGCATGGCCATGGACTCGTCCGGCGATCATCTCTATGTGGCGGGCGGATTCGACGCCGCCATTGCCGTCTTCGCGCGAAAAGGAGAAACCCTGGATTGGATCGGCGTCGTCGAGAACGGCGCGAACGGATTCCAGGGACTTGCCGGCATTCGCGACCTGACCCTGAGCGACGATGATCTGCAGCTGATCGGCGCGTCGGAAATTGCGGATGCCGTCGTCGTCATGGATCGCGATCCGAACACCGGACTGCTGACTTTCCTCCAAAAGCTCCAGATCGGAATCGGCGACCAGCCGATGTCCGTCGCCGCGTCCCCGGACGGGCGCCATGTCTACGTGGCTTCACAGAACGCCGATTCGATCAGCGTGCTGCGCCGCGAAACCGACCCGGCCAGCACCTCGTTCGGTGCACTGTTCCCGGTCGCGCAGCAGTTCAACCGTACCGAGGGCATCGAGTTCATGGACGGTCCGCGCAGCGTCGAGGTCAGTCCCGACGGCAAGCGCGTCTACGTCGCCTCGGAATTCAGTTCGAGTCTCATCGTGTTCGATCGAGACACCAACGCCAGCAGCGCGCGCTTCGGCACGTTGACCCAGTCTTCGGTCAGCCGCGACGGCATCGACAGCGTCGATGGCCTGGATCGGGTCTACTCGCTGGTCGTCAGTTCGGATTCGAGAAACGTCTATACCGCCGGGTTCGGCGACCGCGCCGTCAGTTCGTTCGTGCTCGGCATCGGCTCGGTCTGTTCCAGCGGCGGCAGCGGCTCGATCGACGATCTCGTGACGATCGGTCGCAATGGCACGCTTGAGTACCGGATCACGGCCGACATCCGGCCCGATGCGATCGGTACCCTTGCCAACCCGGGCGATGCATTCGGATTCCTGATCAATACGGCCACGGTCACGCCGCCGCAGAACGTGACCGATCCCGTTCCCGGCAACAACCAGGCGACCGACGACGATACGCTCCTGGTGCCGAAGGCTGATCTGAGCATTCGGAAGACCAATGATCGAGTCTCGGTCGTAGCTGGTCAGAGAGTCACCTACGAGATCGAGGTCACCAACGCCGGTCCGAGCAATCTCGTTTCCAAGCCAGGCTACCCGGTGGCCGTGAGGGACCTCCTCGGAGACTACCCGTACTTCGACGCCGACTCGGTGGCCTGGGTCTGTGAGGCCGAAGGCTCGGGCGCGCTGACGTTCACCGAGGCCCTTGTCGAGGACAACGAAGAGCCCGACCCCGGCCCCGACCTGGGTCTGGAGGGGGTTTCTTCGCTCGCGTTCGTGCCGGATTCCGATGGCGACGGTCCCGTTCCGAGGCTGCTCGCCAGCGTCAGCGTTACCGACAACGCCTTGTCGCTCTTCAGCCGTGACCCGATCAACGGATCGTTGATTCTGGAAGCCCTGGTCAAGGATGGAGACACGCTGGGCGCAGACCTGGTGGATACGCTGGCGGGGGCACGGGCCGTCGTGGCCAGCTCCGATGGCGCCTTCTTGTATGTGGCAAGCCAGGTCGATGATTCGCTTACCGTATTTTCGATTGAATACGACACGGGCGCCGACGCCGGCACTTCCAGCGACGATCTCATACGTCTGGTCAAGGGTCCCTCGGTTTCCGGAAGTCGTGAGCTCGACCAGGCCTCGGATCTGGTGATCGACGATGGCGATCGGTTCCTGTTCGTTGCTGCTGCCAACAGCGACTCGGTGTCGGTATTCGAGCACGACCGGTCGGCCGACAGCCTGTCGCTGGTCGATGTGGAAATCGACGGCGTCGACGACGCTACCGATACAGGGCTGACAGCTCAGGGCCTCAACGGGGTGACCGGTCTGGTGTTGTCGCCGCAGGGCGATCAGCTCTATGCGGTCTCGGCGACCGCCCGGGCCATCAGCCGCTTCGACGTCGCCGCCAGCGGTGAACTGACCTGGGTCGCGGCCGATACGGCGGCAGGTCTCGACGTCGAGCTGGCCGGTGCGGCGGCCGTGACGATGGATCGGCCGAACGGCAAACACCTGTATATCAGTGCCGGTGCCGCCGATCGCGTCGTGGTGCTCGGACGAGATGCCGATCCGCTCAGCGGCACCTACGGTTCGCTTACGCGGATCGACGAAGTCGTGTTGGGCGAAAACGGGGTCACCGGTCTGCTTGGGCCTCGTGATCTCGAGCTCAGCAGCGACGGTCTCCACCTGTACGTTGCGTCGCAGACCAGCGGATCCGTCACCTGGTTCCTGCGCGACCGGACGATCGGAACTCTGGAATTCGGAGGCGTGCTGACGAACCAGAGCAGCGTCGTCTCGGGAATGTCCGGGGCCACCGCGCTGGTCGTCGATTCGGATCCGGTCTACGACGAGGTGCTCGTCGCCGGCACCCTGGACGCCGCCATCGTGCGGTTCGATCGGCGCTCGGACTCGTTCTGCGAGGCCAGTGGAGACTCGCAACTCGATGCCGAACGGATCAATATCGCGGCCGGCGGAACCGTGCGGTTCCAGCTCAGCGCGCTGATCTCGCCGGATGCGATCGCTCAGCTCGAGCTGCTCGATCCTGACGCTGAGAATCCCTTGCTGGAAAACACCGCGATCGTCACTCCACCACAGGGGCCCGACCCTGCGGTGCCTACAGATCCGAATCCGGACAACAATATTTCGACCGACCGCGACGTCGTCGAAGTGGTTGCCGATCTCCGGATTTCCAAGGATGACGGCAAAGCCGAATTCGACGGCCTGTCGGGTGCCGATGCCCTGGCCGGCGATGGGAAGATCGTCTATGCAGCCGGAGCGGGCGACGATGCAATCGGGATGTTCGCGAGAATCGACGATCCCGGCGATCCCCTGGTTCACGGGCGGCTTCGTTTCATCGGTGTGGCGCAGAACGGGGAGGCGGGCGTCGATGGATTGACCGACGTCACGGCGCTTGCGCTTTCGGCAGACGGCGGAAATCTCTACGCGGTCAGTCCGGCCGACAATGCCCTTGTGTCGTTCGCCCGGCTGCCGAATTCCGGTTTACTGGAATTCTTGGGCGAGTCGAGAAACGGCGCGCTCGGTGTGGCCGGAATCGGCGGTGCGACGGATGTCGCGCTCAGCCCCGATGATCGCCACGTCTATGTTGCAGGCGGTCTCGACAATTCGATCGCGGCATTCTCTCGCGATGCCGATCCGCTCAGCGAAACCTTCGGCGAGCTGACCTTCCTCGGGCAGCAGCAGAACGGTACTGCCGGGGTGGCCGGGCTGACCGGTGTCGAATCCGTTGCCCTGAGCGGCGACGGCAGCCACGTCTATGCGGTTTCTCCGATCGACAACAGCATCGCCTTGTTCACGCGCAATCCCAATGAGGGCAGCGCGGCATTCGGGAGGCTGTCGTTCGAAGCCAGCTATGAGCAGAACGTCGGCGGCGTTGCCGGCATGTCCGGGGCCGTTGATGTAGTGGTGGCCGGAAATGACGAGGACGTCTATGTGCTCGGCAGTACGACGGGCACGCTGGCGCGCTTCGAGCGTGATGCGTTCACCGGCGAGCTGACGTTCATCGAGTTCAAACAGGATGGCACCGCTGGAACGACCGGACTCACGGGGGCATCGGCCATGCGCATCAGTCCGGATGGCGCGCACCTGTACGTCGCGGGAACCGAAGCCGACGCAGTCGTCTGGTTCACGATTGCCAGCGATGGCTCACTGGATTTCGCGGGCCTGCTTCGCGACGGTGATGCCACCGCCAACGGTGGACAGGTCATCGGTCTGGACGGGCCGTCCGACGTGTTGTTGGCGCCCGATGGCGACCAGGTCTACACCTCCGCCAGCGTCAGCAACGCGCTGGCGACGCTGAAGCGCACGCACACGTCTGACGCGGCGACAAATTCCGGTGCGTTGGAGTACATCGATGTCCTCATCGACGGACTCGGTGGCGTGGCTCCGGGGTCGGAAGTGATCTACACGATCGTCGTGGAGAACCTCGGTCCGAGCGACGTTGGATCGGTGACGGTCATCGATGATTTTCCGAATGCTTTCTCGGAAATCGACTGGCGATGCACGGCCAGCGCGGTTCCGGACGAGACAGCCTGTGCGTTCAACACCGGCAGCGGATCGATCAATGAAACCGGGGTGGTCTTGCCGGCCGGTGGTACAGTGACCTACAAGGCGACTGCCATCGTTCGCGAGGACGCCACGGGCCGACTGGTCAATACGGCTTCTGTCAGCGGACTCGGCGTTCAGGATCCGGTCATCGCCAACAATTCGGCTACCGACGACGACACGGTTCTGTCGCCGATCGTCGACCTTGTGACCCGCGTGGAACTGGTGGTCGACCCGATCTCGGTCGTCGACCCGTCCGAACCCGCGCCGCGGGTCGTGCCCGGCGCCCCGCTGGAATATGCAGTCATCATCCGAAACGACGGTCCGTCGCTGGCAACCGACGCCCGCGTGCGGGATATCATGCCGCCGGCGCTGTTCGACGTCGAGTGGTCGTGCACTGCGCTGCCCGTCGAAGGCCTGCTGAGTTCGATCGGGACGGCGCCGGCAGCGCTGGAAAGCGTGCGCGCCCTGACCGTAGCCGGCAACGGCGCCTTCGCTTACGCTGTGGGAAGCGTGTTTGGAGGAACCGGCGCCTTGACCGTGTTCCAGCGAGATTCGGTCACCGGCGGGCTTTCTGTGATCGAAACCTACCGTGACGGGCAACGGACCGCGGATTTCGACCCGGTCATCCAGGGGATGGTCGCGCCCGCCGACATCGTCGCCAGCCGAGACGGCGCACACCTGTTTGTGGCTGCACCGGCCACGGATTCCGTGCTTTCGTTCACCAGGGACGCCGAATCCGGACTGCTGACTTTTGTCGGGCAGTATCGGGACGGCGACGCCGGGATCGATGGTCTGGGCGGCGTAGCCGAGCTGGCGGTCGATCCTCGAGGCGATTACCTGTATGCCGGCGGCCGGATCGACGACGCCATTGCGGTGTTTGCCATCGACTCGGCAAATGGGGCACTGTCCTATGCCGGACAGGCCAGCCAGGGAACGGACGGCGTCGACGGGCTCAACGGCGTTTCCGGTCTGGTCTGGAGCGACGACTATCTGTTCGTGGTGGCCGAAGACAACCTCTCGCTGGCCGCGTTCGAGCAGGATTCGGCGACCGGTCTGTTAACGCAGGTCGGATATATCCAGAATTCCGAGCTGTCGCCCCCAACGACGCCGGCGTCGCTCAATGTCCCCTCCGATGTATTGATCGCAGGAAGCGAAATCGTGGTCTCGTCCCGCGACGGCGGCGCGATCTCTCGATTCACTTTCGACGTCGAACGTTCGCCGAAATTCGTGCGGAAGTCGTTCGTCAAGGACGTCGCGGGCATGGTTGCACCGGAATCCATTGTCTATTCACCGAAGCAGCAGCGGCTGTACGTCGCCTCGAATGACGCGATCCACCTGTTCAGTCTGCGCGCCGATCAGCCCGAGCTGCTTGCGCAATACGACATCCCGGAGCTGAGTGGTCTTGTGGATATTGCACTGCCGGTCGACGACGGCCCTCTCTACAGCCTGGCCGCGCCAGGCGCCCTGGCGGTGTTGGCAAGGCAGGCCGGATCGCTCTGTCCATTGGGCGGTGAGGACGAGCTCGGCGAACACGATGTTGAGATCGCCTCCGGCGGCACCCTCGAATATTCGGTTCGCGGCACTGTGTTCGCCAACGCGAGCGGCACGCTCGTCTACGAGGCCGGCGCCGAGAGTCTCTTTGTCGAACGCGAGGAAGAGCCGGCAGACAATTTCGACGTCGCCAGCCACGAGCTGACGCCGGCACCGGATCTCGATGTCTTCAGCAAGCGGGCCGATTACGCAGAGTTCATGGGTTCGGACGGCGTGCCCCTCGGCGGCGTCGTTGCCGGAACGCCGATTTCCTATCAGATTGATTTTCGCAACCTCGGGCTGTCGGATGCGCTGGCTGCCGTATTCAACGACGCACCGCCCATGCATCCGCAGGATCCCGGACTTGTGCCCGCTTCGGCCACCTGGGCTTGCGAGGCCAATCCGGCGCTGGAATACGGAGCCGGTCTGACGACGGCCGAGATTCCGGAGCTCGCGGGACTGGCACGTCTCCAATCGAATGCTGACGGCACGCGCCTGCTGGGCCTGAACCCGTTGCTGGATACGCTGGTCTTGCTGGCCATCGGTCCGGACGGTTCCCTTTCCGTCGAGCGCAGGATCAGCGAGGGCCAGGAGATCAGCCAGGGCGAGGAACTGAATCCGATCGAGGTGGCCGGGCTGGCCGGTGCATCGTCCGCCGTCGAATCCGAAGACGGCCGCTCCATTTACGTGACCGGTGAAGCGGTCGACAGCCTGGTCGTCTTCACGCGCGGTCCGGAGGGCCTGATCTTCGAGCAGCGCTTCCAGTCCGGCCAGGGTGACGTATCCGGCCTTCAGGGGCCCCAGGACGTGGTCCTTTCGCCGGACGAACGCTTCGTGTTCGTGGCCGCGACCGTCTCCGATGCCATTACCGTGTTCTCCCGGGATCCCGACTCCGGGCGCCTGACATTCGTCGAAAGGGTCCGCGACGGTTTCGGCACGATCGTCCCCGACAGCGATGTCCTCCGCGGCGTTCGCCGGCTGCTGGTCAGCGGCGACGGGCGCTTCCTGCATGCGCTCGCGCCGACGTCGAACTCGATCGCGACGTTCGAGATCGATTCCGAAACCGGTGCGCTGACCTACCTTCGAGCCCTCCAGACCGGAGATCCCGGCGCGACCGGCCTCGACGACGCGGTCGAATTCATAGCTTCTCCGGGCGATGGCCATATCTATGTCGCCAGTCCCGGTGCAGATGCCATCGTGATCTATCAGCGCGACGACGAGAGCGGCATTCTGAGCCTGCAGAACACGGCGGTTGCCGACGGAGCCTCTCTGTCTCCGCTGAATCTTGCAATGGATCTGCAGGGACGCCGCCTGTACGTGACCGGCTCCGACGGGTCGCTGCACCTGTTTTCGAGGGACTGGGCGACCGGTAGCCTCGAATACCGGCTCGCCTTCGGGGCCGGCAGCAACGTTCCTGCCAGCCCGCAAGCGCTCGTGCATGTGGGTGCCGTCGAAACGATCTATATTGCCGACGCCAACGCGGCTACGGTCGATTGGTATGGCGAACTGCCGCTGGCCCGTTGCTTTACCGAGACGGGAGCTTCCGATGCCGTTTCCATCGAAGTGGACCTTGCGCCCGATGCATCCGGCATTGTTTCCTACGGCGCCATGGTTCATCCAGCTGCGCGGGGAGACCTGATCAACCTCGCAACTCTGGAAGCTGCAGCCGGCGAGGATCCGGATGGGGCCAATGATTCCGAAACCGATACGACGAAGGTCGTGGCGGTCTCCGAAATCGCGATCGAAAAGAACGGACCGGCCGACGCCGTGGCCGGCGAAATCATAACTTATGAAATCGTCGCCACGAACGCCGGGCCCAGCGATGCGCTCGGCGCGGTGATCGCCGATACGCCGCCGCCCGTATTGACCGACATCGAGTGGAGTTGTACCGCCACCGATGGTTCGATCTGTCCTGCCAGTGGTTCCGGTGCGCCGGACTTCCCGGCGACGATCCGCGCCGACGGTAGCGTCACCGTGACGATGCAGGGACGAATCGACTCTTCCTTCATCGGCAACATGACCAATTCGGTTGTGTTGACGCCGGAGCCGGAGTCGACCGACCCGAACGGAGGCGATCGATCCGATCAGGTCGGTACCGAAGTCGTGGCGGTGGCCGATGTCTCGGTGGCCAAGACGACGTTGACTGCGGAAGTCGTGGCGGGTCTGCCGGTGTCCTGGCGCATCGACGTGATCAACAACGGCCCCAGCGACGCGCCGTCGGTGGATATCGCCGACACGTTGCCGGAGGGCCTGAGCAACCCGACCTGGACCTGCGCGGCGTCCGGCGGCGCGAGCTGCCCGGCCGGCGGCACCGATGCGCCGGACTTCAACGCGGCCATGCCGGCCGGAAGTTCGCTGGAAATCGTGATCGATGCAGATCTTGCGGCAGCGGCCACCGGCAACCTGGTCAACACCGCAACCGCCGACGTTGCCGCGCCCGTCAACGAACCGAACCTGTCGAACAACACCGCAACAGCCAGCGACGTGATCGTGGTTCGGTCCGACATGGCGATCGAACTGATCGCACCGCGCAACCCGTTCGACCCGGCCGGGCCGATCGAACTGCCGCTGAACGTGAGCGTGGTCAACCTCGGCCCGTCGAACTCGCGCAACGTCGACGTATTAATCGATTTCTCCGCGCCCGTTCAGCAGACCAGTCCAGGCTGCACCCAGCCTTCGGCCACTCAGGTCCGCTGTCTGATTTCCCAGCTCGATCCGGGCGGAACACGGCTGCTGGAACTTTCGTTGACCGGGTTGCCCGCGGCGCCGTCAACGCTCGTCGCGGACGGTCTGGTGCTGACCTCGGCCGAGGATGTCAATGCGCTCAACGACACCGATTCGGTGTCCATCGAGTTGCTGACCGGCAGCGACCTGGACGTGTCCATCGACAACGGCACGACCTGGCTGTCGCCGGGCGAGCCGGCCGAGTACGTGATTCGCATCCGGAATCTCGGGTCGCTGACCGCCAACGGTGCCGGCGTCTCGCTGCCGGTCGATGCCGACCTGCTGAATGCGAACTGGACGTGCGCGGCCACCGGCGGTGGGGTCTGCACCGCATCCGGAGTCGGCGACCTCGACGACCTGTTCGACCTTCCGGCCGGCGGGGAACTGATCTATACCCTGCTGGGGGACGTCGATCCCGCCGTGGACCTTTTGGTGCCGGTGTCGGTGGACATGGCCGTCGCCGTGCAGACCGTTCCGGACGCGGACGACATCAATCCCGCCAACAATGTCGCGTTCGATCAGGACGAAGTGCGGTTGGTGATGTTCGAAGACGGTTTCGAAGCCATCATCGTGCCGGCGCTGCTATCTGCGGAGCCCGGCGATCCCGAGGAATGCACGGAGGTGCACATCGGCGCCGTCGCCGGCAGCACGGCCAGCGCGTCGTTGCTTGCGGCGAACGCCGAGCCGGGCGCCGAGGGGTTCTGGCTGGACAGCGTCAGCCGGGACCGCCGGCACTGGCTTCGTCTCAGTGTGCTCGATGGCCGCAGTCTTCAGACCAGCGGCTGGGTTCCCTGGATGGTGACCGACGGCGACATCGCGGTGCGGTTGCATCGTGGGCGGCCCGAGTTGCGCTTCGGCCGGGAGGCGGCATGGTCGGCCGGAAATAACTTGCCGATGGTCCTGCGCGGCTGGGTTCGTCGTTCGGCCACCGATGATGCGATGTCGTTGACGACTTGCGCGGACGCGGGGACACTCGACACCGGACGTGCGCAATGAACGTCGCGCGTCTTCTACTCATCCTGCTGCTCGGCGCAGTGCTCGGCTTCGTCGCCGGCCAGCGCTGGACCGTCGAAGAGACGCCGGCTCCGCCCGATGAATGGTTGGCTCGGGTCGGCGGCGAGTACATCATCCGCGATGAGTTCATCGACGAGATGGAGCGCCGCGGCGGTCTTCGCCCTGGCCAGTACCAGGACACCGGGCAGCGCCGCAGTCTGCTCAATGAAATGATCGTGCGAAAGTCGTTGGTTGCTGCGGCCAGGGAGGAAGAGTTCGATGAGCGGCCAGAAGTCGCCCGGGCGCTCGATTCAATCCTGATCAACCGCTATCAGCAGTCGGAACTGCAGCCGCTTCGCGAATCCGTGGAAGTCGAACCGGAGGAAATCGAGGCGTACTTCAACGCCCGTTCCGACGAATATGCGGTTCCGGCTCGCAAGCGAATCGCGATGATCCAGATAGCTGTATCTCCCGACGCGGCGGATGAGGCACGGTCCCGCGCGCGGACGCGCGCCGAGCAGGCCGCGAATGCGATCGAAGAACTCGACGAAGCCACCCTGCATTTCGGCGCCGTCGCGAGGGAATTTTCCGACGACCAGGCCAGCCGATATCGCGGTGGCGTCGTGGGCTGGATAAGCGAGGAACCGGTGCGACCAAGATTCGATCCGGTCGTCGCCGATGCGGCCACGAGACTGGAGCAGCCCGGAGACACCACCGGCATCCTGGAGGGCGAGGACGGATTTTACATCGTGCGCCTCGTTCAATGGGAACCGCGCCAGGAGCGAAGCCTGGAGCAGCTCGCGCCGGGCATCCGGCAGGTCATTCGCCGAGAGAAGGTGAGCGAGTTGCAACGTAGCTTTCTGGACGAGCGCCTATCCCGGGCCAACCCCGAGATCAACGAAGAGATGCTGGCCGAAATTGAGCCGCTTTCCGAAGCGGAAGTACCCGAGCCGGCGCCCCCGGCCGGTCCGACGAACATAGAGGATGAACGATGAGCCGCAATGCCGCCCTGACCTTTATGGCGATCGCAGGCCTGCTGATGGCAGTGCTTCGCCCCGGCAATGCTTCCGCACTGGAACAAACCATCGAGCTGGAACCGGGCTGGAACGCGATTTACGTTCGGCTGGATCCGGACGTTCGCGATATCGAAGCCGTGTTTGCGGACCTGCCCGTGCGGAGCGTATGGCGCTTTATTCCCGATGAGGTTGGAACCGAATTCGTCACCGATCCGGCCGCGGGATTGCTCGAGCTCGAAGGTTGGTTCGGCTGGTTCCCGGAGCCTCGTCCAGAAGCTTTCCTTTCCAACCTGTTCCAGATTTCTGCGAACACGGCCTACCTCGTCGAAATGGAAGGTACGCAAACGCGCCAGATCACGATCACCGGCGACCCGGTGTTTCGCGACATCCGATGGCGGTCCGACGGTTTCACCTTGACCGGCCTCCCGGTGTCGCCGGTACAGCCGCCCTCATTCGCGGAGTTCTTCGAGCCTTCTGGGGCCCACCGGGGTCAGCCGGTCTACTCGCTTTCGAGCGATGGCCGCTGGAGCGCAGTTCCGCCGGCCTCGACGATGATCGATTCCAATCACGCCTACTGGGTGCGCACGGCGGGCAACTCGAGATTCCAGGGACGCATGGAGTTGGTGCTTGCGCAAGGTGAATCGCTGGAATACGCGCGAGCACTCGACCAGATCCAGATCGTTTTGCGCAATCGAGGCGATCTCGAAGGGAGCTTCCAGTTTGAACGGCTGACCGGAGACCCGATGCCGATTCGATTCGAGTTGACGGATCCTGAATCCCAGGAGATCGCGTGGCCTGCGTTGCAGGACGTTCTGGTGCGGTCGGTGCCCGCTCGGGGTGAGGTTTTCCTGACGCTGGGCATTCGTCGCGCAGAGATGACCACCGACCGCATGGAACAATCGTTCGCCATCACCGATGAGCACGGTGGGCGAATCCTGCTGCATTCCGGTGCCGACACGCTGCAACCCACCGTGCAGGCAGTCCGTTCAGCGAGAAGCGGTTCGACCTCGAAAGCCCCCAACGCGCCGGCCTTTGCCGGGTTATGGCGCGCGATCGTGCAGATCGAAGCGGTCAGCGAGGCCCAGCTGGGCGGTACCCAGCCGACCCCGGTGGATAAATCCTTCGAGCAGCGGATGCTGATTCACGTCGACGCGGGCGGACAGGCCCGGCTACTCAAGGATGTCATCCTGATGTGGGAGGACGGGACGACCGTGCCCAGCGATCAGGATCCGGATCTCGAGGAAGTCGAGACGCCGGGCCGATACGTTCTCCTGACGAACAAGGATCTGCTGCCGCTGTACAGCGGCGCGTCGATCCGGAACGGGGAGCCCGTGGGCCGTCGATTCAGTACCGTGGCATACGATTTCCCCGGGGAATTCCTGGAAGTCGAAGGCGACTTCGGTCCAGGCGGCCAGACCGCCGTGACGCTGGTGCTGGAGCCCGAATTCCCGACCAATCCGTTTCGTCATAAATTCCACCCGGATCACGACAACAAAGATGCGCAATTTTTGAATTTCAAGGAGGAAGCCTTCCAGGTCATCCGCGAAATGCGCTTCAACTTCGCCGTCGAGGATCCACTCGGGCTGGATCCGCCGGGTTGGGGTAGCACGCTTCTTGGCGGGCAGTTCGATGAATCGATCACCGGGATTCACAAGAACACCATCTTCGTCTCGGGATCTTTCCGGATGCGCCGCATCTCGAATGTGCCCGTGCTGAATCAGTAAGGCGATAAGCGATGACTGCACTCAATCGACAATTTCTCGGCGCGGCGGTCCTTGCCGCTCTCGGTGGCTGGTCTCTGCAGGCGAACGCCGAATGGCCGCTTGCACTCGGTACCACCGGCGACACGGAGACGGATCGGGTCGTTGCTTCCGAAACCTCGCCGACCGGCGACGTCATCGTGACGGGTCATTTCACCGGCTCGATGGAAACGGAGCTGGGCCGTCTAATCAGTAACGGCGGCCAGGACGTTTTCGTTGCCCGTATCGCGCAGTCGGGTCAGCTGCTATGGATCGAAAGCGGTGGCAGCGAGGTCGACGACGAAGTCTTCAACATCGCGGTAGACGACGGAGACAATGTGTACATCGCCGGTCGCTTCGAAATTGCTGCGCGCTTCGGCGGCGACACACTCGTCAGCAGCGGATTGGGCGACGGTTACCTGGCCAAGATCAATGCGTCAGGCGACTGGCAATGGGCCCGCCGTATCGGCGGTGCCGAGGACGACTGGGCGACGGCCGTAGCGACGCTTCCGGGCGACAACACGCAGATTCCCTCGATTCCGGCGTCGGTCATCGTCGGCGGAACCTATCAGTGCGAGGCCGAAATCGACGATCCCGATAATCCGCTCAGCCAGGACGATCCTCTTCCCGACCTGGCCGGCCTCGATTGCGCCGACAGTCGGGATGTTTTCCTGGTTCGCTATTCGTCCAACGGCGACGGGCTCTGGGCGCTGGATCGCGACGGCCTGGCAACCGGATTCGAAACGGTCGAGCACATCGATGTCGACAATGACGGTCGGGCCTGGGTCACCGGCACGGCCGCGGACGGCGGCGTATCGGCGCTGTTGAGCGATAACTTCAATCGAGCCTCATTGGGTACCGACTGGTCGTCGAACAATACCTCGCGGGGTTCGATCCGGCAAACATCCAGAACCCTGAGGTTCGAGGACTACATCGGAGGTATCTGGCAAACGTGGTTTCCGTTCCAGGATTCCTACAGTGTTTTCGATGGAAATCCCGCGCTTGCGTTGCGCGAAGACTCGGTCACCGTCACATCGCGCGCATTCGACACCACGGGCCAGGCGGCGATCCGACTGGATTTCGATTTTATGGCGGGTCGATCTTCCCCGCTGAGCGATTCGGCGAGCTACTTGATTTTTACGGGCTACTTCACCGCGTTCGGACTGATCTCGGAATATCCCGATGCCGGCGAAGACATGTATGTCGAGTTCTTCGGCTCCGATAACAAATGGCACCTTGTAGAGTATCTTCCGGGTGGGACGTTCACATCCGGCGCGATCAAGCGCTACAGCGGCGACAATTCGTTCTCGATTTCCGACGCCAAGGCGTTCCACTCCGGTTTCAGGCTGCGCTTCCGTCGAGTCGGCGGGTCGGGAACGTTCTCGCTCTACAGAGGCCCGAATCTTTCACGGCTTCCGGGGCAATACGACTGGCACCACGTCGATAATGTCGGCCTCCAGTCTCGCGGACCCGAGATTCCGATCATCTTCAGCGTCAGCAACGCAGACGGTGCCTCGCCGACGGTCGAGGTGCAAAGGGCCCTCAGCACCCGTCTCGATGTTCGTGACGCGCGGCTGAACGCTGACGGAACCCGCCTGATCGTGGTAGGACGAGCCAGCGACGATGTGGCGCTCGGCCAGGCCTGTGCCCCGGTATCGGGTCCCGGCATCGTCCTTGCCAGCTACGATGTCACCGGATTGAGCGCCGCTGAATGCGTCTGGGCAGGTGGTGTTTCGGGTAACGCCAGTGCAGAGGGTGTTGCGGTGGATGATGCCGGTAACCTCTACGTCACCGGCTGGTTCGACGAGCCACTCGCCTTCTCCCTCGACGCAACGTTGAATCCGCGCGGCGATCGGGATGTGTTCATTGCCTCCTGGCTCAGCGGGGCGAATCTTCCCGATGTCGAAAACAATCAGTTTGCGTTCAACTGGGCGACCGGCGGCGGGGAATTCAACGAAGACACCGGCATTCCCGCGTTCAGCGGTGGATTCGCCCGCGACACGGGCTTCACGATCGCGACCGACGGCTCCTCGAAGCTGTATGTTGGCGGGTCGTTCGAAGACACCGCAGTCTTCGGCGAAGACGCCACGGTGACGGCACTCGTCGGCGCCGATCCGTTCATCGCCAATTTGAGCACCGATGGCCTGTTCTTCGAAGAACTTTCGTGGGCAGCTGGCGTGCCGCTGGTTCCGCCGCCGAATGCAGAGCTCACAAAACTTGCGTTCCAGCCCGAGTTCCAGGTCGACGGTGAGCCGTTCGACGCCATTTCCGAAGAAATCTTCAGCTGGAGCAAGGCCGAAAGCGAAGACGCCAAACTGATCCCGCTGCAGCCCTTCGGAAAGGTCGAAGTGCTGTGGCGCGTGGCCGGATTGCCCGCCGAGGACGACAGGCGAATCAGCAGTATCGGCACAATCGCATGGCCGACCGAGCCCTGCTCCGATACGCAGTCGAACAACTGCTACCAGGTCCATGTGGTCGATGCGCCGGTTCAGGCCGATCCGGCGAACGGCCAGTACAAGACCTTGCGGCTCGTCGATCCGCGTGCCGGTTCCAGCAATCCGACGCTGGAGGCCGGGCGGTTCAATGCGTCGAGGACCGGGACGGCAACGCTCGTCTATGTCCGCGGACCGGAGCCCGATGTCAACCTGTACTCTACCGAAGTCGAAATCGTACGCACCGTCTCGGCCGATTCCACGCCGCTGACCCCCGACGACACGGTTCCGGCCGAGATCGGTCGGCCCATTACCGATCCGCACCACGAAGAAATTTCACGCACGGGCTTCGTCGCCAACGAGCTTGCTTACTACGATGGCTTCGGCCCCGATGCTGCCTACAATCGGGCTTCCAGGACCGGCGACATCATTCCGGTCAATCGCATCAATCCCGGTCGCACGCAGGACGTGGGCCGGCAACTCGTCGTGGCCTGGTATCACCGCAAGAACAAGGGGGTATTCTGGCCGGAAAAAGGCGTGATCTACGAACCGTTCTGGCCGCTTGACCCCGAGCGCATCATCATCGCCAGCGAGCAGGGCAGTGAAGTGCTCGGCCAGGCTCCACTCGATCCGCTGGTCTTTGATTCGGCCCGTATCTACTCGCAGGATGACCGCACCAAGCCGGGTTACAACCCCAACGACGAACACGCGCTGCTGGCGCCGTCGTCGACCGGTACTCCTTTCGAAGCGGTGTTCGCACTACGGTCCGATTTCGGTGCCAACCTCGAAGGCGACGACGCTGCCGCGTCGGATCCTTACGTACTGGTGAAATACTTCGATTCATTCCTGCAGCAATGGAAATTCCGCGTATTCAAGGTGGAGGCGACCGGCGCCGGATATTCGTCGTTCCGTTTCGACGGAACGGCTGGAACCACCGTCGCGCCCCCGTATCCGGTCAGTCTTCTTGGCGGTTGCGGAGAAACCTTCGCCGTTGGGCAGTCCAAGGACGGCCCGCCGCCACCGCCGTTCTTCGAAGACTACAAATTCCAGCTGTGGGCTGCGTCGAGCGGCACAGGCGGCGTTCGCTATTACTATCCGACTCAGCCGGGTTGGGTGATCGACCTCGACAACAACGACGTGAACGACATCACGTCAGGAACTTGCGTTCCGTGGCTTGCGCGCCTTCCCGAGGAACGCGGCGGCTCCGGGTCGGAACTGGAGCCGATCGTCGTCAATTACGACATCACCTGGCCCGACGATATTCCGTTGCTGATCAGTGGCGAGACGCTGCTAACACCCAAGCGCGGTCTGCCCGACATCTTCAACCAGGATGCGGTACAGGTGGTTTTCGACCAGCTGCAGGCCACCAAGGAAAATCCGCTGCCATCCGATACCCTTGCTCAGCTGATTGCGCCACTGACACCGCGTTCGGTTGCGCTTAGCGCGATTCCCGGCGAAATCGCTTCCGAACTGCGGACCGACGGCACCCGGAAGATTCTCGGCTCTTCAGACGGTCAGACCAAGCTGCCGGCTTCGATCCGTCAGCGATTGTCCTACGACCCGCTGACGAAGCGACTGATCCTGACCGGCGTGTTCGACGAAAGCGGCATTGGAGAACCGTTCCTGCTGTTGAACGTGCTGTCGAAGCGCGATCGTGTCGACATGAAGATTCTGGACGGCGGCGACGGCAGCGAAGCCAGTGGCTCGACCAAGACGTGCCAGGCGGCCGACAGCGGCTGCTCCTGGGACGAGGCCGTCGAAGCCTTGTTTCGATTTTCGCGCAATCCCCAGGGCATCGAGAAGATCTGCCGCGACAGCGACCTCAACGAGGATCGCGAGCTGGTCTGCAACGATTCCGTGCCCGTCGATGAAGACGACGTACTGATCGGGCTGCAGGATGAAATCGGCGGCACCGATGGAAGCGGTGACGGCATCCTCGAGCCGTACCTCGCCAGTGGCGTCCGGCCGGCTCTGACCGCCGGCGCATCACAGGGCAGCGGCTTCATGACCGTGGCATTCAATAACGATCCGGAGCTCAATCCGCTGCCGGTCAGCCTGCAGATCATCGAAGTCGGCTGTCTCGCTTCACCGCCCGACGTGCCGAACCCGGACATCCTCAGTACGTACCAGGGCCAGATCCAGGTCATCGAGCCGGACAACATCTTCGACGAGCAGCTCGTGCTCCGTCACAGCGGCGATTTCGGCGGCAATCCGGATGGGCTGGACTTTCAGTGGTTCTTCCACCCGGACGTTGACGGCAATCCGCCGCTCCCGCTTCCGGATCCGTCCACAGGTCAGCTCAGCGGCTGGATCCAGTATCCGGTCGACGATCCCAGAGGGGCCGTTTCGATCAGCATCGAAGGTGCCAATATCCAGACGCTTTCCGATAATTGGTATGCGGTTCGGTATCGTGGATTGCCGACCTGCGGGAACCGAGACAACTGGAGCATCTTCGCGGGCGATCCAACCGCCACGCCGGCCGAACCGTCGCCGCAGCTCGCCGAAGGATGGGTCAAGCGCGTTCTCAAACGCCTCAATCCGTTCGAGGCCCGGGTACAAGATTTCGCGAAGGCTGCGACGAACAACTTTGCCAGCATGCTGGTGCAGCTGGGTGAGCGATATGAAGGCCCGATTCCGCTGACCAACGACCCGGAGGTGCTCAACAGCCTGGGCCTGATCGAGGCCTATACGACCGTGATGGAGCGCGCGCTGGACCTGTCGGTCGAGGGCACGCCGCCGGTCGATTACGGTCCTGCCAACAATGCGATCCTGCTGGTTGCGTCGCGGATTGTCGACTTCTACACGCTGCTTGGCAACGAAGCGTTCGCGGATGCCCAGGATCCTTCGATCGGCATCAAGACGTCTGACGATTCCTACCTGTCGTTGGCGCCGACGATCTTCAATTTCCAGAATCAGATGGCATCGGTGCTGGAAGAGGAGCTCACCTTGTTGCGCGGTCGCGACAAGAGTCTCGGCGGCGTCGCGGGACGCCCCGTCTACAACCGGTTGTTCTGGAACTTCACCACCGGCGACGGCGAGGTGGCGTATGCGCAGAGCTACAACATCTCCGACCAGAACGTCGATGGCGTGATCGACGAGTTCGATGCGCGAATCCTGTATCCGCAGGGGCACGGCGACGCATGGGGCCATTATCTGACCGCCACGGACATCTACTACAACCTCCTGCGAGAGGAATATTACAGCTGGAATCCGCGAATCGAGTCGATCCTGGTCGCGGGCGCACCGATCAACGTCGATTTTCTTGACGAGCGCCAGTTCGCCGAAACAGCGGCTGCCAAGGCGCGCACGGGTGCCGAGATCGTCGACTTGACCTATCGCAGCGAATACGTCGCCGACCCGCAGGGCCAGTACCAGGGCTACCAGGACAACGATGAAGATCGTGCCTGGGGCTTGGCGGAGTGGGGATCTCGCGCCGGCATGGGTGCGTATTTCGACTGGGTGACCGTCAATGCCATCCTGCCTTCGCAGGACCCGGATCCGAACGCCGTCGGGATCGAGCGCGTCGACCGCACAACGGTCGATGAGCTCGATGAGATCAGCGGCTATTTCGCCGATATCCAGGAGCAGGTCGACGAAGCCGACGGCGGGCTGAATCCCCTCGGCCTGGCCGACAACGTCGTGATCTTCGATATGGATCCGACCCAGCTCGATCGATTCAACCGGACCAACACCGAGCAGGTGCTGGCGCGCGCCGATGCGGCATTGGACAACGCCGTCCAAGTGTGGGATTTCGCCAACGAGCTCAGCAACCAGATGCGCCGCAACCAGAACGAGGTCGAGGATCTCCAGCGTGCATCGCGAGCCCAGGAAAACGATTTCTCGAACCAGTTGATCGAGATCTTCGGCACGCCGTACACGGATGACATCGGCGGCGCGGGAACCTATCCGGCCGGATACAACGGTCCGGATGTCTACAACTACATGATGATCGACGTACCGACGCTGGCCGGCACCGCGTTCGACTTCGACGAAGGATTTGACGGTTTCGACGCCGATTCGGCAATCGAAGTCGCGCGCATCAACAAGTTCACGGGTGTGTACAAGCCGACTCCGAACGGCATCAACTTCTTCGACTGGACGACGGCCGGAACGCAGCAACAGCGAACCGGTTCCGGCGGTCAGTCGTGTGCTTCGGAGCCGCTTTCGGACGGATGTGCGCTTGGGTCGCTTGACGTGGCCAGCGACCCTTCGGCGTCGCTGGAGGTCGAGTATGAAACGATCGAATCGCCGGGGCTGGGATTCTGGTTCACCAAAAAGGAGGGGTGGACGGGAGACCGGCGCGCGCCGGGGCAGCTACAGCAGATTCTGCAGCAGAAGCTGCAAGCGCGCATTGCGCTGCGCAAGGCGGTGGTCAATTACGATCGGCTACGTCGTGAAATCGAGGCCAAGATCGATGAGTTGCGCGTGACTTTCGCGGTCGCCGAAGAGAATCTGAATCTACAGATCTCGCAACGCAAAGAACTCAAGAATCTGACCATCGCGGTCGAGACCATGAAGGCCACAGCGGTTGTCGCCCGGCGCGCCGCCGACCAGATCCTGGGAACGACTGCAGTGGTCGCCGAGTGCGTACCGAAGAACTTCGTTGCCGGACTGGCAGCTGGTGGCGATGTGACTTCGGCCGCCCGATGCGGCCTGGAAGGAGCAGGGATTGCCGCGCAGGGGATCATCGATATCGCCACCGATGCGCTGGATATCGCGGCAAGCGCTACCGATGCCGCGAAAGAGGATGTCGGTCAGAAGACCGGGATCAAGACCGCGATCAACGACGCCGAACTCGACTTGTACAACCTCAAGGGCGAGATCGACCAGATGATCCGCGAGGAGCCGGTGCTGCGTGCCGAGATCTTCGCCCGGTCCGAGGCGATCAAGCAACACGTCAACGACTATCGGGCCACGCTGGCCCGCGGACTTCGCGTCATGGAGCGGCTGAAGTCGTTCCGCAAGAACGGCGCCGCCGCAGTTCAGGAATACCGCTACCAGGATCTTGCGTTCCGGATTTTCCGCAACGACGCGCTCCAGAAGTATCGGGCTTCCTTCGATCTGGCCGCACGCTACGTCTACCTCGCGGCACAGGCCTATGACTACGACACCAACCTGCTGGGCGGAGATACACAGGCCGGTCAGGAGTTCCTGACCGACATCGTGCGTGAACGCAGTCTCGGCCAGATCCTGGATGGGGTCCCGCAACCCGGATCTCCGGGACTCGCCAGCAAGCTCGCCGAGATGCGGTTGAATTTCGACGTGCTCAAGGGCCAGATGGGCTTCAACAATCCCCAGGTCGAGACCAATCGGTTCTCGTTGCGCGAGGAACTGTTCCGCATTCCGCCGGGCCCGGAAGGCGATGCCGAATGGCGCGCCAAGCTGTCAGAACTGCGTGTGGATGACCTCTGGAGCGTTCAGGAATTCCAGCGCTACGCGCGCCCGTTCGCACCGCAATCCGCGGGTCCGCAACCGGGCCTGGTCATCGAGTTCCCGACTGATGTGACCTTCGGACTCAACTTCTTCGGATGGGAGCTCGGTCCCGGCGACAGTTCCTACGATTCGAGTCAGTTCTCGACCCGGGTTCGTTCGGTCGGATCCTGGTTCGGCAACTACGCGAACCTGCCGTTGGCCGACGATCCGCGCATCTACTTGATCCCGGTCGGCGCCGATGTGCTGCGATCGCCGGACGCGTTCGATTTCCGCACGCGCGAGTGGCAGATCGTCGAGCAGGTCATGCCGGTTCCCTTCCCGATCAACCAGCAGGAGCTCGAGCGTTTCGACTGGACGCCGACGATCGATACGCTTTCGGGGAGCGCGACCCAGACCCGGCGATACGGCCGTTTCCGGGCCTATCACCTGACTGAACCGTTCGACGACACTCAGGTAACGGCCGATAGTCGTCTGATCGGACGGTCGGTGTGGAATACGCGCTGGGTCATGATCATCCCCGGCGGTACCTTCCTGAACGACCCGGTCGAGGGAATGGACACTTTCGTTCATGGACGGCCGCTGCCCGATGGCTCGGGCGAGCGCGATGGCCAGGGCGTCAGCGACATCCTGATCTTCTTCAAGACATACGCCTACTCGGGGTTCTGATCATGAACGCACGTCGATACCTGCTGCTACTTGCGCTGGCGCCGATCGTGGCGATGGCGCGCATCGAGGCTCCGGATCACGTCATCTACGGCGACGTGACGATCTACGGAGATCCGGCTGCACCGGGCCAGATCATCGAAGCGCGAAACGCGTCGACCGGCGAGGTGCTCGCGAGATACGCCCTGGGGCAGAGTCCGCGGCTGGGCGACCAGTACGCGCTTCGGATCCCGATGGACACGGTGGAGCCCAGGGTGGAGGGGCTGGCGCGTCCGGGGGATCCGATCCGGATCTTCATCTCCAGCGATCTCGCGGCCGAAACCGTGGTCGGCAAGGAAGGTCGGGCGGTTCGGCTGGACATCGATCCGCAGACCCAGGGTGCAGGTCCGAGCGTCAGCGTCACCGATGCACAGGTCTTCGAAGGCAACGCCGGCACCACCGTCGCCGCCTTCGACGTCCAGCTCAACACGACCTCGGACGACAATATCGAATTGCGCTACGAAACGCGCAACGGCACCGCGACGGGCGGCGCCAGCTGCACCGGCGCGGTCGACTACATCGACGAGGACACCTCCCTGACCATTCCCGCGGGTCAGCTTTCGGCGCAGTTCAGCGTCGATGTCTGCGGCGATACGCAGATCGAAGGCACCGAGGCTTTCACGGTCGATCTGATCGCCATCGGCGGCGTGCTGACGCGGAGTACGGTTTCGGTCACCGTCATCGGCGACGATGACGTTCCGGCGCTTCGACTCGCCGACCGGGTCGTGACCGAGCCGACCCCCGGTGCGAGCGGCGATGCGGTCTTTACGCCCACGCTGACGAAGAACTCGGACTTCGAGGCGCGTTTTGCCTACCGTCTCGAACCGGTCAACGCGACACCCGGCGTGAACTATTCCGATGTTTCAGGTTCGATCACCATCCCGGCCGGCGAGATCGAGGCCGAGGTTCGCGTTCCACTGCTGAACGATGGCGTCACCAGCGACCCCAAGAGCTTCCGATTGGTCGTGTCCAACCCGTTCAATCTCACCATCGACGATCCGTCCGCCCTCGGCGTGATCCAGGATCCGAACTTCGATCCGGCCGTGGAACTGGAGCAGGAACTCCTCAATCAGCGCTCCGGTCTGACCCGCCTGTCGGGCCCGACGTCGCTGGCGATTTCCCCGGACGGAGAGCATGCCTACGCGACCAGCGAGTCGCTGGACGCCGTCGTGTTGTTCCAGCGCAACCCGACCAATGGGAATCTGACGCTCTCGGCGCAGTACGACGCCAGCGAGACGGCGTTCGAAACGGCGCTGCTGAACGGTCCCATGCATGCCGTGGTCAGCCCCGACGGCGGGCACGTCTATGTGGCATCCCGCAACGACAATGCAATCGTCGTGTTCGAACGGGATGCCGGCTCGGGCGCCCTGACATTCGTCCAGAACCAGCAACAGGACACCGTAGGATCTGCTGATGCCGCAGGCCCAAACAAGGGGCTGACGGGCGTCCGCCAACTGGTCGTCAGCGCCGACGGGGCATCGCTCTATGCCGCCGGCGCCGGGGCCGATGCCGTCGCGGTCTTCGACCGGAATCCCGTGACCGGCGAACTCACGTTCCTGGAAGCCGAGATCAACGACACCGACGACGCCGACGACGCCGGACCGGCCGTGAACGCCATGCGGCAGCCCTCGGGATTGGCGCTCTCGGCCAACGGCGAACACCTCTACGTGGCCTCCCGCGGCGGTAACGCCGTGCAGGTCTTCGACCGGGATTCGGATGCGGGCAGTGCCAAGCAAGGTCGGCTGTCGTTCCAGCTCGCCTACGTGGACGGCCTTCTGGGCATCGACGATCTGGTCGGCGCCTACGCCGTGACCGTGAGCGAAGACGGCAACCACGTCTACGTGTCCGCGGAGAACGAGAACGCCGTCGTTCTGTTCGACCGCAGTGCGGACGGCACGCTGGAAACGCGCCGTGTCTGGCGGCATGACGTGGCCAGTCTGCCGGGTCTGACCGGTGCGCAGGGTCTGGCGCTCACGCGCGACGGTCTCGATCTCTTTGTGGTGGGCTTGAGCGACAGCAGCCTCACCGTGTTCGAGCGGATGCAGCCGGGCAACGAGGCCGGTCTGGCGCACGGCGACCTCCGGCTGCGCCAGACGGTATTCGACGACGCCGGGGCGGTCACCAGCATGGCTGGACCCACCGCCGTCACGCCGAGTCCGGACGACGAATATGTCTACGTCGTGGCCAACGAGGACGACGCGATCGTGGTGTTCGCACGCATCTCGCTGGACGTCATCTTCAACGACGATTTCGGGGACTGACGACTGACCTGCAGGACGTCCCGTCGGACTTCAAAACAGGGATGCCTGCGCCGCCCGGATCCGTGCCGCGGGTCCGGGGGATTCGTTTCGGTTGATCGGGCCGGTAAAAGCGTTATGCTTGGCTACATGCGTCCTGGTGTCGGCCCCGCCCACGTGAAACCTTCGAAGATTGTCCTCATCTTCAGCCTGTTCCTGCTTGCCCTGTTGTCGCCGCCGTTCGGGTCCTCCCAGGCCGGCGCTCAGGAACAGCCCGAGGCGCCTGCGGCGGCCGAAGTCACGCCGTCGGAGGTCATCGAGATGTCCTGCCGGGATAACCAGGGCCGGCCCGAGAGCTGGCTTGACCGCACGCATTCATACCTGAGTCGGAAGCTGTGCGAACCGGCAGCCTGGTTCGATGGCTTTTTCGGCACCGACCGTGCGTACGAGGAGACCCCGATCGGTAGTTTCGTTCGCGTGCGTAATTCCATGGTCTGGGATGAATCGGAGAATTTTGGCCACGAAGTCCGGCTTTCGGCGAACATCTCGCTGCCGAGGGTTTCGGACCGGGTCCGGTTGCTGATCAGCCGCGACGAGTCGATCGAGGGCGACTCGAACTTCGACGATATCGGACGCGAGACGGACGATGACGAACAGACCCGTCTCGGGCTGCGCTTCCTGCTTTCGGAGGCCGGCCGTACCCAGTTCGACGCCGACGCCACGATCAAGGTGAACTCTGGAGGTTTGAATCCGCGTGTCAGGGGCCGGATGCGGCATGCGCGCGAGCTCACCACGACGACGCTGGCACGCTGGACCCAGACGGTGTTCTGGGAGCGCGACGACGGCTTCGGCACGATTTCACGGGCCGACTGGGAATGGTTGCCGAACCGTCTGACGCTCGTACGCCTCACAGGTCGCGGCACCATATCCGAAGCCTCGGACGGCATTGACTGGCGCACCGGCCTGGTCGGTTTCCGTCAGCTCAATCGGAAGACCGCTGTTCGCAGCGAGCTGGGTGCATTCGGCGTGACCAGCCCGGACCCCGAGACCGAGGAAGTGTTCATCAACTTCCGTTTCCGCAGGTCGTTCCTGCGCGACTGGCTGTTCTACGAACTCCAGCCCGAGCACGCCTGGCCCATCGACGACGACACCGGCAAGCGGCGCTCGGACTGGCGCTTCATACTCACGGTCGAAATTCAGTTCGAGAATCCGGCAATCCGGGACGAACGTATCGATCATTATCGGGGGCGGTGAAAGACCGGTTTACGCTTTACGGTGGACGGTTTACGCAAGGCGGGGATACGGCCGCGATTGCAGGTACGAGCCAAGGTTTGGGTTTTCAGTTTCCAGATTTCAGTTTTTCCAAAATTCGACGGATATCGAGTTCACCTCATCGCCGACAGGCCGGCTTCCACACCGTAGCCGGCACCTTTGCAGCCGCGTTTCCATGACCCGCTACGGTTGTGGGAGCTTGCCTTGCAAGCGATGCTTTCCCGTAAACCGTAGAAATAACAACCAACAACGAACAATGCTTACGCCACCTTCGCTGCCGCTGCATCCTGCACTTCGATCCCCAGTTTCGTCGCGATGGACTTGGCGGCTTCGCGCCCCTCGAAAACGGCCGTGACGACAAGATCCGCGCCGCGAACCATGTCGCCGCCGGCGAATACCTTTTGATTACTGGTCTGGTGAGCAGGTCCCGACACCGCGACAGAAATCCGGCCGTCCGGCAATGTTTCTATCCCGTTTTCGACCAGCCAGTCCTGCGGGTCGGGGCGGAAGCCGAAGGCGATGATGACGACGTCAGCCGGCAGGTTCTGCTCGCTGCCCGCGACCGGCTCCGGCCGTCGGCGGCCGTTCTCGTCGGGTTCACCCAATCGAGTCTCGACCAGACGCACGCCCTCGACCTTGCCGTCGCCCACGATCTCGACCGGCTGGCGGTTGAACAGGAATTCAACGCCCTCGTCCTTCGCGTTTCTGACTTCCTTGCGGCTGCCGGGCATGTTTGCCTCGTCGCGGCGGTAGGCGCAGGTGACCGAGAAGGCGCCCTGGCGAATCGAGGTGCGTACGCAGTCCATGGCCGTGTCGCCGCCGCCGAGGACAACCACGCGCTTGCCGTCGACGTCGATATAGGGAAAGGCCGGGTCGTTGGTCCCCAGCACGCGGTGCACGTTGCCGATCAGGAACGGCAGCGATTCGACCATCCCCGAGAGTTTCTCGCCGGGAAACCCGCCGCGCACATAGCGGTATGTGCCCAGACCGAGAAATACGGCGTCGAAGGATTCGATCAGTTCCGACAATTCGAGGTCGCGGCCGATTTCGACGCCCATTCGGAACTCCACACCCATGCCCTCGAGAATCTCGCGCCGGGTCTCGACGATGTGCTTTTCGAGCTTGAACGGCGGGATGCCCCAGGTCAACAGGCCGCCGATGCGGGCATTGCGATCGAAAACCACCGGCTCGATGCCGGACCGCGCCAGCACATCGGCGCAGGCCAGCCCCGCAGGTCCCGCTCCGACAATCGCCACCCGTTTTCCGGTGGGCTTGACGTGCGACAGGTCGGGCCGCCAGCCCTGCTTGACCGCCTCGTCGGTGATGTACTTTTCGATCGAGCCGATGGTCACCGCGCCCAGCCCGTCGTTGAGCGTGCAGGCGCCTTCGCACAGCCGGTCCTGCGGGCAGATCCTGCCGCAGATTTCCGGCAGCGAGTTGGTCTGATGGGAAAGCTCGGCGGCCTCGAACAATCGCCCCTGCTTGATCAGCCGCAACCAGTCGGGAATGAAATTGTGCACCGGGCATTCCCACTCGCAGTAGGGATTGCCGCAATTGATGCAGCGCGCCGACTGGTCGGCCGCCGACTCGGCCTGGTACTGGCCGTAGATTTCGTTCCAGTCGCGGACGCGGATCGCGACCGGCACCTCGGTCGGGTCCTTTCGCGGTGTTTCGATGAAGTGGAGGTTTGAATATTCCTTCATGGCCGTGATTGTTCTCCGGTCGTAGGCGATGGCGCCGTCCGGCAAGTCAAAAGCTGTTTCGCCGCCGGCGGCAAACCAACGCTTGTCAAAGACACGAAAACCACAATCATGCTGCCTCCCGCAACCGTGAAATAAGATCATCGAGCTCGGCCGCCTTCGGCTTGACCAGCCAGAACTTGGGCAGCATGCGACGGAAGTTTTCCAGCAGTTCCGTACCCCAAGCACTGCCGGTGAATTCGACATGGCGTTCGATCAGGCCCCTGAGATGATGGACGTGGTTCTCCATCGACTCGGCGCTGATGTGGTGGATGTCGATCAATTCATGATTGTAGTGATCGACGAAGTCCCGGTCGACGTCCAGCACGTAGGCGAAGCCGCCGGTCATGCCGGCGCCGAAGTTGATACCAGTGACCCCCAGGATGAGCGCGACGCCGCCGGTCATGTATTCGCACGCGTGGTCGCCGGCGCCTTCGACCACCGCCACCGCGCCGGAATTGCGCACCATGAGACGCTCGCCGGCGGTGCCGGCCGCATACAGTTCCCCCCCGGTCGCCCCGTACAGGCAGGTATTGCCCATGATCGGCGTCTCAGCTGCCCGGTAGCGGATACCCTCGCGGGGACGCAGCACAAGGCGGCCGCCGGCCATGCCCTTGCCGACATAGTCGTTGGCTTCGCCGGTCAGCGTGATATGCAGACCCGGGGCATTGAAAGCGCCCAGGCTCTGTCCGGCGGTGCCTTGCAGCTGCAGCGAAAGCGTATTCTCGCCGAGACCTTCGGCGCCAAGGGTGCGCGCGATGCGCCCGGAGAGCCGGGCGCCGATGGATCGGTCATGGTTCTGGATCTCGAATTTGAAGCCACCGCCGCTGCCGGTTTGCACGGCATCGGCTGTCGCGTTCTCGATTTCCTCGGCCAGACGGCCGGGATCGTGCGGCGGGTTGCGTTCGACTTCGCACAATCGTGCACTGTCCGGGGCAAGTCCGGTCTGCGCCAGCAACGGTCCGAGATCGAGCTTGTTCTGGCGTAAGGTCAAGCCTTCGGCACGCTCCAGATACTCGGTACGCCCGACCACATCCTCGATCCGCCGTACCCCCAGTCCGGCGAGAATCTCGCGCACCTCGCGCGCCACGCCGAGGAAATAATTCACCACCATGTCCGGCAGGCCGATGAAGTGATGTTTTCTGAGGGTTTCATTCTGGGTGGCGACGCCGGTCGCGCAATTGTTCAGGTGGCAGATGCGCAGGTACTTGCAGCCCAGCGCGATCATCGGCGCGGTGCCGAAGCCGAAGCTCTCGGCGCCCAGTATTGCGGCCTTGACCACGTCCAGGCCGGTCTTCAGCCCGCCGTCGGCCTGTATGCGCACATGACGCCTCAGATCGTTCTGCATCAAGACCTGCCTGACCTCGCTCAGCCCCAGTTCCCAGGGACCGCCGGCGTACTTGACCGACGTCAGCGGGCTGGCGCCGGTCCCGCCGTCGTAGCCCGATACCGTGATCAGGTCGGCGTAGGCCTTGACCACCCCGGCGGCAATGGTGCCGATGCCCGGTTCCGAGACCAGTTTTACCGATACCAGCGCCTCGGGATTGACCTGCTTGAGATCGTAGATCAGCTGCGCGAGGTCCTCTATCGAGTAGATGTCGTGGTGCGGCGGCGGTGAAATAAGGCCGACGCCGGGCGTTGCGAATCGAAGCCGGGCGATCAGCTTGTCGACCTTGTGGCCGGGCAGCTGACCGCCTTCGCCGGGTTTGGCCCCCTGGGCGATCTTGATCTGGATGACCTCGGCGTTGACCAGGTAATCCGGCGTGACGCCGAAGCGCCCCGACGCGACCTGCTTGATCTTCGACGATCTCTCGGTGCCGTATCGGGCCGGATCCTCGCCGCCTTCGCCGGAATTGGAGCGCGCGCCCAGCCGGTTCATCGCGATTGCCAGCGCCTCGTGGGCTTCGGGCGAAAGCGCACCCAGGCTCATGCCGGCCGAATCGAATCGTTTGACGATCGCCTCGGTCGGTTCTACTTCTTCTACGGAAATAGCAGCATGATCGGACCGCAATCGAAGGAGATCGCGGAACATCGATGGTTCCCGGTCGTTCACCAGGCGGGCGTAGCGCTGGTAATCAGCCCATTCGCCGGACTTGGCGGCCGACTGCAGTGCATGGGTCACGTCCGGATTCCAGGCGTGGAATTCACCGCCGTGGACGTAGCGGTAGAGCCCACCGTGCTCGATCGGTACCTGCCGGTTCCAGGCCCAGCGGGCCAGCGACTTCTGGTCGGCCCATAGATCTTCGAAATCCGTCCCCTGGATACGGCTGACCGCGCCCGAGAAGCACTTGGTCACGACAGCGTCGGCCAGGCCGACCAGTTCGAACAGCTGGGCGCCGCGGTAGCTGCCGATGGTCGAGATGCCCATTTTCGACAGGATCTTGAACAAGCCCTTGCGGATGCCGCGCCGGTAAGCGCGGCCCAGCTCCATTGCTTGATCGCGCGTCGTTTCGAACTCGCCCGACTCGGCCATGGCATGCAGTGTCTGGTAGACCAGGTACGGGTAGACTGCCGTGGCGCCGAACCCGATCAGGCAGGCGAAATGATGTGGGTCGCGCGCCGTGCCCGTCTCGACGATCAGGTTGCACAGCGGCCGTTGGCCGGACTCGAGCAGATGATGATGAATGGCGCCGGTGGCCAGAAGCGCGTGCACCGGCAGCTTGCCTGCTTCGAGGTAGCGGTCCGAGATGATCAGCAACTGCTTGCCGTCATCGACGGCCTCGGAGGCGCGGCGGCAAAGATCGTCCAATGCATCGGCCAGCGGACGATTTTCGGAGTAGTTGAGGTCCAGCAGCACCGAATCCAGCCCGAACTGGGGCGTATTGACCAGCTGGCGGAGCTTGCGCTGCGACAGTACCGGCGAGTTCAGCACGACGCGGTTGGCCAGTTCCGGTCCGGCTTCGAAAACATTGCCCTTGCGGCCCAGGCCGGTCTCCAGCGACATTACGATACGCTCGCGCAAGCTGTCGATGGGCGGGTTGGTGACCTGGGCGAACTGCTGCCGACAGCAGTCGTACAGCGATCGGATGCGCGTCGACAGCACCGGCATCGGGGTGTCGTCGCCCATTGAACCGATGGCCTCGGACTGTGTTTCGGCCAGTACCCGGATGACTTCGCGTCGTTCTTCGCGGGACAGGTTGAACATCTTTTGGTAGGTCGCAAGCGTGTCGTCGTCGAACGGCTCTGCGGCCATGTGCACGTCGACCAGTTCGGAGTCGAGATAGCGCACGCCCTGCTTGAGCCAGTCCTGCCACGGATGCAGCGTCTTGAGCTGGTCGTCGATCGCGCGACTGGAATGCAGACTGCCGTCGGAAAGATCGGCCGCCAGCAATTCACCCGGCCCGAGCCGGCCGCGTGCGGCGACCTGCTCGACGGGGATATCGACAACCCCGGTTTCGGACGCGACGATCAGTCGCTGGTCCTCGGTCAGGGTCCAGCGCGCAGGTCTGAGCCCATTGCGATCGAGGCCGCAGACGACCCAGCGACCGTCGGTCATCACCAGCCCGGCCGGGCCGTCCCAGCCCTCCTGGTGGAACGCGAAGAATTCGTGGAAGGCGCGCAAGTCGGCATCCAGGTTCTCGTCGGTCTGCCAGGCCGGCGGCACCAGCAGCCTGAGCGCCTGCGGCAGTGGCATGCCGCCGATCACCAACAGCTCCAGCATGTTGTCCAGCGACGATGAATCCGATCCGGTCATGCCGATCGGGGGATCGATCTCGGCAAGCTCCGGCAGTTGCGGCGATGCCAGCAGTGCCCGACGCGCCCTCGTCCAGTTGCGGTTGCCCCGGATGGTATTGATCTCGCCGTTGTGGGCCAGCATCCGGAAGGGCTGGGACAGGCGCCACTGCGGCAGCGTATTGGTCGAAAAGCGCTGATGGAAAAGCGCCATAGCGGATTCCAGGCGCGGATCGGCGAGGTCGGGATAGAACTGCGACAGGTATTCGGGCATCACCATGCCCTTGTAGGACAGAGTGGTGGCCGAAAGGCTGGCGATGTAGAAGGCCTCGTCGGGGCCGGTTTCCGTCTCGGTCAGGCGCCGGGCAAGGAACAGCTTCCGCTGGAAGGTCTCGTCGTCCATGCCTGGTGCGGCCGATACGAATGCATGCTCGATTCGCGGCATGGTCTGCTGCGCGCGCGCGCCCAGCGCATCTTCGTTCAGCGGTACGGCTCGCCAGCCCGCGACGTCGAGCCCCTGGCCTTTCAGCCGGGCTTCCAGGCGGCGTCTTTGCCGGGCGCAAGTGTCCGAATCCGGGTCGAGAAATACCGCGCCGACGGTAAAATGTTTGCCCGGATCTATGCCGCAATCTTCGGCCACGGCTCGCAGGAAAGCGTGCGGGAGTCCAATCAGCACGCCACAGCCGTCCCCGGTCTTTCCGTCTGGCGCCACGGCGCCGCGATGGGTGAGTCGTTCCAGCGCCTGGATCGCGTCGGCCACCACCCCGTGCTCGGTCCGGCCGTCGAGCCGGGCGATCAGCCCGAAGCCGCATGAATCATGTTCGAAATCAGGGTGATAGAGTGTCTTCAACGACCGTACTCATGCGTATGGACGGCCCCCTAGCATAGCGGATTCGATGTCGCTCGCGTGAGTGACGGCAAGATCTTCGGGTGTGCTCCCGGCGCGCGGGCTTTCAGTCCTTGGGCGGTACAAGTTCCATTGCATAAACAGATGCCGGCTTGTCTTCGCGTGTGGAGTGGGTCTCACGGGCGCTGACGGTTCGGTCGAAGCGCATGCCGAGTTTTTCGGCCACGCGTATCGATGCCGAATTGGGCGGGTCGATGACGGCAAAAATGCGCGCCAGCCCCATGTTGCGTGCGTGCGCGACGAACGGCGTAATCGCTTCCAGCGCCAGTCCCTGTCCCCAGAAATCTTTCCATATCCACCAGCCCAGTTCGAAATCGCCTTTGAAAAAGCTGCCGTCCAGCGGTTGCATGCCCGCAACACCGGCCACCTGCATACGGTCGCCCAGTTCGACCGCGCCGAAGCAAATGCCGTGGTTGCGAATATGTCTTTGCTGGCGGGCCAGGAACTCGTCGATCTGCGTGGCCGGCCATGCGCGGCCGGTGACGAATCGCATCATGTCGAGATCGGTGGCCATGCGTTCCAGATCCGGGCGATCGCGCTCGCGCCAGGGGCGGACGGCGAGTCGGGGCGTGGGAAAAAAGAAGGCCATTGATCGATTATGGGTGAGAATATTCTAATTTGCTTGACTCGTCGTTTGTCTCGGGAGAAGGTCGATTCGAGCCATCGATCGGCGTAGAATCGCGCGGATGCGGCCGAAGCGGCGGCCTTTCACTGGAGATTCCACTCGCAGCGCGTCGGGGGGATGCTGGACACATGAGCAAGTACATCGGCAACTACGAAATCGTCTCCGAGCTTGGCCGGGGCGGCATGGGCGTCGTCTACAAGGCGCGTGAGGAGAGCCTGCAGCGGTTCGTCGCGATCAAGATGCTGGGCAATCAGTTGGTCGACAATGAGTCGGTCGCGCTTCGCTTCATGCGCGAGGCGCGCGCGGTGGCCGATGTCAACCATCCGAACCTGGTCCAGGTGTTCCGGGTCGACCGGCACGAAGACCAGCCGTATTTCGTCATGGAATACGTCGAGGGCGAATCGCTCAAGCGCCTGATCCAGCGTGAGGACAGGATGCAGCCGTTGCGCGCGCTGCAGATTCTCAAGGAGGTCGCCGCGGGGCTTGCCGCAGCGCACGACAAGGGCGTGGTCCACCGCGACATCAAGCCCGAAAACATCATGTTGACGAAATACGGCGGCGTGAAGGTGGTCGATTTCGGCATCGCGAGGGTCGAAGAGCCGGGCACCCGCTTGACCACCACGGGCATCGGCCTCGGTACCCCCAGCTATCTATCACCCGAAGTCTGTCTGTCGCAGGACGTCGACCAGCGATCCGACATCTTCTCGCTCGGCGTGGTGCTGTTCGAGATGCTCACAGGGGATATTCCGTTCAAGTCCGACAGCCCGTTCGAGTTGATGACCAAGGTGGTCGAGGCCAGGGTGCCGGATATCAAGGTATTGAATCCGAACGTCGACGACGGCGCCAGGCAGATTCTGGCGAAGATGATCGCCAAGCGGCCCAGGCTCAGGTACCAGAATTGCAACGAATTGATCAGCGATATCGAGGATTACCAGGCCGGCCGGGTGCCGCGCTGGGCCAGGAACATGCCGCTGGAAATCGAGCCAGTCGATCGATCTTCGGCCCAGGCCGACGCGCCGGCGGATGAAGAGGCGTCCGCAGTGGATGAACCGGTCGAGGCGATAACCATGCCCATCCCGACTTCAGAGGGGACGCCGTCCACAATCGGCGTGCCGCAATCCGAGCGCACCGTTGCGTTGGCGCATGAACCGACCGGCGGCCGGCGCGGCCGCCTGGCGCTGGTGGCCGTGCTGTTGCTGGTCACGGGTGGTGCAATCGCCGGGTCCTGGTACCTGATATTCGGCCCGGACCGGCCAATGCTGGCGATGTTCGAACCCGCACCCGAGGCCGTAGACGACGGAGCTGAGGCTGGAACGGATTCTTCGGCGGACATTCCCGATGAAGCTCCGGTAAAGGTCGAGGGCGCGTTGGCGACCGAAGCGGCGCCGAATGGTCCGGCGAATCCATCGCGGCCCGACGACGGTGGGGCCGAACCGGACGGCGCGGCCCGGGTGGATGGCGACACGGGAACACCCACCGACGGAAATGAAGAAGTCGAGTTCGCGCTCAACGATGTGATCGCGGAAACGGACGCCAATGTCGGCGGGGAAGACGAAGCGCCGGCGCAGGTCGTGGCCGAGACCGGCGAGTCTTCCGGCGGGCCTCTGGCTTCTATCGCGCCGGCGCGGACAGCAGGCCCGCAACCGGCCGAGGCAGTGGCAATCAATCTACCCGTGACCGTAGTTGCCGTGGGTGATCCGGCTGTGGCCGGCGTGGTCTCGCGCCAGATCAAACAGGCGCTTCGCGACGCCTCGTTCGAGGTGATGGACGAACAGATGATCGAGGGCCTGGTCTACGCCGAGAGCCTGGCCGGCGTGGCGCGCACCATTCGGGATGCCGGGGCCGGTGTGCTGGTATATGCCGACGTCGTGCCCACCGGTGAGCGCGAGCTGC
>Ga0209942_1000191_pt1 | contig 37863 bp, 34 predicted proteins | sample SalPonR1_A_D2_MG_FD_185695 | JGI IMG/M metagenome (GOLD analysis project Ga0209942, IMG submission 185695) | Salt pond soil microbial communities from South San Francisco under conditions of wetland restoration - Salt Pond MetaG R1_A_D2_MG... ...
GGTTATATGAAAGAATACCCTGTTGAACGATTAATGAGAGATGCAAAAATTACAGAAATATATGAAGGCACAACAGAAGTTCAAAAAATGGTTATTGGCAGTTCGCTTTTAAGATAGGGAGGTTATGATGAATATTATTGTATGTATCAAACAAGTACCAAATACAAATGAAGTAAAAATAGATCCGAAAAAGGGAACACTTATAAGAGAAGGTGTACCAAGTATAATTAACCCAGAAGATAAGCATGGTTTAGAGGAAGCTATTCGACTAAAAGGAAAAGTTGGTGGAAAAGTAACTGTTTTAACTATGGGACCACCACAAGCAAAAGTTGCATTAAAGGAGGCACTAGCTATGGGTGCAGATGAAGCTATTTTAGTAAGTGATCGTGCCTTTGCAGGTTCTGATACATTAGCTACTTCCTATGTTTTATCAAAGGCGATAGAAAAAATTGGATCTTTTGATATTATTTTCTGTGGTCGTCAAGCAATTGATGGTGACACTGCTCAAGTAGGCCCACAAATAGCTGAAAATTTACAAATTTCTCAAGTAACTTATGCTACAAAATTTGAAATGAATGGTGAATTAATAGAAATACGTCGGGCGTTAGAAGACGGTTATAGTGTTGTTGAAACAAAACTGCCAGTTCTGGTAACTGTTTTAGATAAAATAAATAAACCTAGATATCCATCAATAAAAGGTGTTGTGAATGCATTCAGCAAAAGTGAAATAAAAGTTTTATCGGCTGCTGATATATCTTTAGATGAAGAGCGTCTTGGTTTAGATGGTTCTCCAACTAAAGTTAAGAAGACTTTTGTCCCAACACATGAAAAAATGGGCGAAATACTTGATGGGACACCTGAAGAAAAAGTATCAAAGTTAATAAATATTTTAAAAGATGTTAAAATCGTTTAAGGAAAATGGGGGTTATTATGCTAAAAATTAGTGAAGATAAATGTATTGGATGTAAAATATGTATTGATAAATGTCCATTTGATGCTTTAAAAATGGAAAATAGTATCGCTGTTGTGAATGCTGAAAAATGTACACTATGTGGTGCTTGCGTAGAACCTTGTCCTGTGGATGCCATTACTTTAGAGCAAAAGAAGAAAGTTAAAAAAGATCTTAGTGACTATAAAGGTGTTTGGGTATTAGCAGAGCAAAGAGAAAATCAATTAATGAATGTATCTTATGAACTCGTTTCTGAAGGAAGAAAGCTAGCAGATGCCATTAATGAAGACCTGTCTGCTGTTGTTTTAGGCTCTAATATTAAAGAAGAAGCAAAAAAATTAATTGGATATGGTGCAGATCATATATATATTATCGAGGATGATGAACTAAAGGACTATCGCACAAGTACGTATACAAAAGTAATTACAGATCTTATTGAATCTTATAAACCAGAAATCGTTCTTCTTGGGGCGACACATAATGGGAGAGATTTAGGACCAAGATTATCAGCTCGATTAAAGACTGGCTTAACAGCTGATTGTACTAAGTTGGAAATAGATTCTGAAGAAGGAATCCTTTTACAAACAAGACCTGCCTTTGGCGGAAATTTAATGGCTACCATTATTTGTCCTGATCATCGGCCACAAATGTCAACGGTAAGACCAGGTGTTATGAATATGGCAGAACCTGATGAATCACGTAAAGGTGATATTAAAGAAGTTGATGTTAAACTTGGTGAAAGTATTGATTTAAATGTTAAAAGAAAGGTTTTTAACGTAACTTCTGATATTAGCAAAATCGACGTATTTACACGTATTAAAGAAATCGTCAAAGAAGCAAGAGCAAGTGTTAACTTGGAAGATGCTGATATTATTGTTTCTGGTGGTAGAGGTGTTGGTAATCCAGACGGATTTGGAATCATAAAGTCACTAGCATCTGCACTAAATGGAGAAGTTGGTGCTTCTAGAGCAGTAGTAGATGAAGGGTGGATTGATCAAGACCATCAAGTTGGCCAAACAGGAAAAACAGTTAAGCCTAAGCTATATATTGCCTGTGGCATTTCAGGAGCCATTCAGCATAGAGCAGGTATGAATGGTGCTGATTATATTATTGCCATTAACACTGATAAAGATGCAGATATATTTGGTATTTGTGATTATGGAATTGTTGGTGATTTGCATACAATAGTACCGTTAATGATTGAAGCATTTGGGAGTTAACTGATAAATCAATTTAAACACCTCGCTATTTGAGGTGTTTTTTGATATTTTAGAGATTAGTTCTTTAGAAATAAAAATTTCCATTATATAATAAGATCAGATATTTAATAAGAGGAGAAAATATGGATGCGAAGAGTATTGTAAAATGGTTTAGTTCAATAGTGGATTCGATACACAATAGTATTATTGCCGTTGATTTAGATTGTAATGTAATCATATATAATAAATCCTGCGAAGATTTTTTTGGTATTTCTAAAGAAAAAATTGTTGGTAAGAATATTTATGGTTTGATTCCTAATACTAAATTACCATATATTTTAGAAACTAAGAATAAAATTTCATCAGAGCAAATGCGTATCAATAATAAAATTGTTCTAACGAATCGAGCGCCAATTTTTTATGAAGGTAATCTTATTGGTGCCATTGCTATATTCAATGATATAGATGAGATCATGATTGCTAAAAATGCATTGGAAGTTTCAGAAACTAATTTAGAGGTTTATAAAATGATTTTTGAAAATGCTTATGAGGGTATTGTTGCTATTGATTCAGAGGGTTATATAACTCAATTCAATAAATCCTATGGTAAATTTCTAAAAGTTAACCCGTCAGAAGTTATTGGAAAGCATGTGACAGATGTTATTGAAAATACAAGACTACATATTGTTGCTGAAACTGGCGAAAGAGAAGAAGGATTTATTCAAGAGATAAATGGTAAAAAAATTGTTGCAAGTAGAATTCCCATCACGAAAGATGGTAAAATAGTAAGTGTAGTGGGTCGTATTTTGTTTGAAGAAATCAGTGAATTAGAAAGCTTAGCTAAACGAATCGGCCAATTGAAAGAAAGATACAGTTATTATAAAGATGAGATTAAAAAAATGGAAGAAGCAAAATACTCTTTTGATAGTATTATTACACAAAATGATGAAATGAATCACTTGAAAAAAATTGCTCTTCAAGCAGCACATAGCCCAGTAACAGTAATTATTTCTGGCGAGAGTGGTACTGGTAAAGAATTATTTGCTCATGGTATACATAAAGCGAGTAAACGAAGATACGGTGCATTTGTTAGAGTGAATTGTTCTGCCATACCTAAAAATTTATTAGAATCAGAACTTTTTGGGTATGAAAAAGGTGCGTTTACTGGGGCAGATAAAAAAGGGAAACCTGGAAAGTTTGAAATGGCTAATGGGGGCACTATTTTCTTAGATGAAATTGGTGTTATGCCTATGGAGATGCAAGCAAAACTTTTAAGAGTTTTACAAGAAAAAGAAATTCAAAGACTTGGTAGTAGTAAGATTATTGACTTAGATATTAGAATTATAGCTGCAACAAATGAAGATCTATTATCACTAGTTGATAAGGATAAATTTAGAAAAGATTTATACTATCGATTACATGTTGTGAGTTTAGAACTACCGCCTCTAAGACAACGAAAAGACGATATTAGCCTTCTCATTCAACACATAAGTATAGAAATTGCTAAAGAATACAAAATTGTTGAGAAAGCTTTTGCCGAAGAAACGATTAGAGTTATGGAAAATTACAATTGGCCAGGAAATATTAGAGAACTTCATAATTGTATTGAGCGATGTATGCATCTCTCCTCTAATGAGCTTATCACTGTTGAAGATTTGCCTGAAAGTATTCTAAAACATTCAAATGGTGATATCATAAAGAGTATGAAATTAAAAAGTGCTGTTGAAAAAGCTGAGATTAAGCAAATTAAAAAAGTTTTAAGTTATTGCAATGGGAACAGAACAGAGGCAGCAAAAATTTTAGATATTCACAGAACGTCATTATATAATAAGCTTGCGAAATATAATTTGTAATTACTTAGAAAAGGATTAGAGGTTATAAAATTATATTTGTTATTGTCATATGCAAATAATTAATGTAGTATGAAAATAAGCATACTAAAAGGAGAAAACATGACAAAACAGATTAAAGCAGACCTAGCGTTAATTTTTGTAACACTGGGGTGGGGTATATCATTTATCTTAACAAAAAACTCATTAGATTTTATGGCACCTTTAAATTTCATTGCCGTACGATTTATTACAGCATTTTTATTGTCTTCCCTGATATTTAATAAAAAGTTTAAGCAATTAGACAAAAAAACCTTAGTTCATGGATCAATTATTGGTTTTGTTTTATTTTTAGGTTATTTAGTTCAAACGATTGGCTTACAATACACAACTGTTTCTAATTCTGGTTTTATTACTGGTTTTTATGTTGTATTGGTACCAATTTTATCGACTTTAATTCTTAAAAAAAAGCCCGAAAATGCTGCAATTATTGGTACCATTTTAGCGTTTATAGGCTTAACAATGATGAGTGTTAAATCTGGTCTTAGAATTAATATTGGAGATGTATTAACTCTAATAGGTGCTTTCGGTTTTGCTTTACACATTATCGTTATTGATCGATATACTAAAGACGGTGAATCAGTACTCCTTGGAATTATTCAAATAGGAGTTGTTGGTTTTTTAGGATTATTTGGGAGCATATTTGAAGGTGGGTTTATTATACCTAGTGAAATGGAGTTATGGGGAAATATTCTATTTCTTGCAATTGTATGTACTGCTGGGGCTTTTATTGTTCAGACAGTCGCCCAACGTTATACGACACCTACTCATACCGCATTAATCTATATAACAGAGCCAGTATTTGCAGCAATGTTTGCCTATTTTTTAATCAATGAAACCTTGTCAACCCAAGGGATGATTGGCGCATTTCTAATTTTATTAGGTATGTTTAATGCAGAAGTTTTTCCTAATATAAAAAAGCTAAGAACAAAGAAAAATTCTTAAATTTTACTTGGTTTTTTTGATCAACTGATATATAATACATATACACGGTAAGGGTATATATGGAGGTTGATAAAATATGAAACTTAAAGTAGAAGGTATGATGTGTGGTCATTGTAAAAAGGCCGTAACAAATGCATTAATGAAAGAAGACAATATTGATAGTGTAGTTGTTGATTTAGAAAATAGTGAAGTTACAATTGAAGGAAATGATTTAAACAAAGAAAAAATGAGTAGTATTATCAGTGAAACGGGTTATAAAGTAGTGTAAGGAGTATTTATGGCAGCCTATAAAGATCAAAAAAGTGATTTAGCTATTCGATTAAAAAGAGCAGAGGGTCAAATTCGTGGCATCAGAAAAATGATTGATGAAGAGAAATATTGTATAGACGTTTTAAATCAAATATCCGCAGTGAAAGGTGCTTTAAAGAAAGTTGAATTAAAAATTCTTGAAGAACATACAAAAGGTTGTTTAAAAAATGCTTTGGTTAGTGGATCGGAAGATTATACTAAAGAAATGATTCAAGAATTATTAAAGACAATTGAAAAAATGATGTAATTAATACCTGTGAGGGTATTTTTTTTTGGGAATTTTCCATAATTATTATTAAATCGAAAAAAATATTAATATTTGTAATGAATAGTGTATAATAATAATATAAGTTAACATGGTAATTCATTGAGATTTATAATAGATAGTTGTTGGAGGGAAAATGAATAAGAATAGGTCATGGTATAATATTTCATTAAGTAATAAACTAATACTCTTCATTATCATTATCCTTATAGGGGGAATTTTTACTAGTAGTTTAATAAGTTATTTTTTAGCTAAAGAAGAATTAGACGAAAAAGGAAAAACTATATTAAAAAATAGTGTAAGATTAGCTGAACTATATGCAGAAAGTAAGTATCACTTGGTAAGTTCTAGTGAAATAGAAAGAGAAGCTGTTTTAGAGACTATTAGAACGCAATTAATTGGTGAGAAAAAAGAAGATGGTACTCGAAATTTAGGAAACCAAGTAGATTTTGGCGAGAATGGTTATTTTATTATGTATGATTTAGATGGTAATGAAATAATGCATCCCCGTTTAGAGGGAGAAAATGTATGGTCTGTAGTGGATCCTAAGAATAAGGATTTTTATTTAGTCCAAGACCAAATAAAAAAAGCGATTAATGGTGGTGGTTTTACATATTATAGTTGGAACTACCCTAATAAAAATAATATAGGAGCCAAAGTGAGCTACTCAAAATTTGTTGATGAATGGGATTTAGTTCTGGTTGGCACAGCATATTTATCTGATTTCAATTCTGCCGCTAATAGTATTATAAGAGTTTCATTATTGACATCTATTATTTTGCTGACGTTAGGTATAGTAACTTCTATAAGTTTTGTAAAAAGAATCAACCAACCCATTAATAAGATTGTAAGTGCAATGAAAGCTGTTGCTAAAGGTAAGTATATTAAAGTTGATACAGTATATAATGATCAAGAAATAGGGAAATTAGTTAGTGGATTCAATGAGATGGTAGACTCATTGGAAAAATCCAGTGTTAATCTTAAAATACAACGTGAAAAAATTGAACATTTAGCTTATTATGATCAACTCAGTGGCCTTGCTAACTATAATCTTTTTAAAGAATTTGTTGAGAGTCGCATTGAAAATAATGAGATTCAGGGAATTTTACTACAGTTAGATATAAAAGATTTCAAAGCAATTAATTCTCTGATAGGTTATGAGAATGGAAATAAAATTATCAAAATAATTGGTAATTCTTTGGATGAAATAATATCACAGAAAAATATGATTGCAAGAACTAGTGGTAATGAGTTTTCTATTTGGATGGAAGATAACACAGATATTAACGAGTTAATCAATGAACTAACTGTAGTTTATAATCGGAAGATAAAAAATGTGGATATAGCCTATGATATAGATTTCTATAAAGCAGTTGTTAATTATCCATTGCATGGTGAAACTTTTGATGAAATATTTAGAAAAGCATCTGTTGCAATGAAGTATATTAAAGATTCAAGTGAATCTGGATATATAACTTTTAGAGAAGAAATGGCAAATCAATTAGATAAAGAGATAAGTTTATTAGAACATATAAAAAAGGCCATGGTTGAAAATGAGTTTACCGCAGCTTATCAAAGTAAAGTAGATGTCAAAACTAAAGAAGTGATAGGTGTAGAGGGCTTGACTCGGTGGTATTCAGAAACTTTAGGGTATATTAGTCCTTATGAATTTATGCAGATTATTAATACATCAGACTTATCGACAAGATTTGGTGAATATACTATGAATCTTATGTTTGGCGATTACTTTGACTTAGTTAATAAATATGGACGTAAAGTAACATTATCTATTAATATTTCACCTTTATTTTTTTTAGATGCTAATTTTATAAATATTGTTAAAAAGTATGTTAAAAAATATAATTTACCAGCTGAGCGAATTATATTTGAAATAACTGAAGATGTACTAATATACGATTTCAGAGAAGTACGTAGTCGCATAAGGACTTTACATGAAATGGGTATTAGTATTTCAATTGATGATTTTGGTACCGGTTACTCATCTCTTAATTATTTGCAAGAAATACAAGCAGATGAGTTAAAGATTGATAAGTCATTTGTTGATGAAATATTATCAGATCATAGACGGTATGAAGTTTTTTCATATCTCTGTAAAATGGCGAAAGCTTATGACTATGACGTAGTTGTAGAAGGAGTTGAAACCCTAGATCAATATGAAAAGATTAAGAATGATGATATCAACCTAATTCAAGGATACCTATTTTCAAAACCAGAACGATTATAATTTTATTATTTCATGCGGGGTCCTTATTAGTGCTAAGGACCCTTTGTATATTAGAAGGAAGGTATTATGGAAAGATTTACTGATAAGTTCAAAACTATAAAATTCGTAATGTATATTGTATTGTCTATTGGGATTTTTCTATTTGAAGACATTACTACTACTCGCATTTATCTTTTCGCAGGTGTAATATTACTTTTTTTAGTAACAGAGGTATGGCAGCAACATTTTTCGCAGAAAAAAATCAATATAATAATATTTTTAATTCAATTGTTACTGATTTTATTTTTAGAGTACCAATCAAGATATGCCATGAACTATTTTATCCATTCACTTTATATAATCCTTATTTTAGAGTCAGCAATAAACTTTAAAGGGAAAAAAAGTATAATTTTAGGTGTGATCATATTAGTGGTTGCTAGTATCAAATATATTTATATTATCAGTATAAAAATGAGTATTGGTTCGATTGCTCAATATGCTTTCTTTTTAACATTAAATGTTTCTATAATGGTAACACTGAATTTATTGAGAAAAGTCGTTGAATCAAAAAAAGAACAGGAAAAGTTACAATTATCTTTAAATGAAGCCATTGCTCAAGAGGAACGCAATAGAATTTCTAGAGAAATTCATGATACACTTGGTCATCAAATGGTAAATATGATTATGCAACTTGAAATAATTAATATTAATAAAGAACTTGAAAAAGTACCTAAGCTAATAAAAGATGCAAGAAAAACCCATAGAATTCTTAGAAATATTGTTGAAGATAATTTTAACTCTATGGAAGAAGACAATAACATCCATAGTCTTTTAGATGCCTACCAAGATAAAACAGGAATTAATATTATAAAAGATATAGATCCTACTTTTTATTATCCAAAGACAATTTATAGAATTATTCGCGAAGGACTAACCAATGCAGCTAAGTATAGTCAAGCCAGTAACATTACTATAAAACTATCAGTAGATAATGAATATATATACTTTTTTATTAAAGATGATGGTATTGGGTGTGAAAAAATTAAAGCGAATCTTGGATTAAAAGGTATTAATAAAAGTGTAGAATTATTTGATGGAGAAGTATTTTTTTCTGGCAAGTCAGGATTTTTAATAAAAGGCTATATTAGGAGGATAAAAAATGATTAACGTGATGATTGTTGATGATCAAGAAATTATTACTCAAGGATTAAAAATGATCCTTTCACAATTTGAAAATATTAATGTAACTTCAGTGACAAATACTGTAGAAGGGGCGTTAGATAAGTGTTCATATGAAGTAATTGACGTGGTTTTAATGGATATTAAAATGCCTGGCATTAATGGCATACAAGGGATTAAACTAATTAAAGATAAATATCCTAATATCGAAATCATTATATTTACGACATTTAAAGATGATGAATTTATTCAGAAAGGATTGTCATATGGTGCATCTGGTTATCTTCTAAAAGATGCAACCCCTGAAGAAATTAAGAGTTCTATAGAAGAAATACATAATGGAGGAGCTGTAATTGAATCAAGTATAGCGAAAAAGTTAATAAAATCAATGAGTCGGCATAAAGTTAGCTCCAGTGAAGTGAAGGCGTTAACGCCTCGAGAATTAGAAATATCTATACTTGTTGGACAAGGTTTAAATAATAAAGAGATATCAAAAATACTTTTTTTAAGTGAGGGAACAATTAAAAATCATTTAAGTAATATTTTTTCGAAGTTAGATATTCGGGATCGAACCCAGTTAGCAATATTTGTTCATGAGAACAATTTATTATGACAAAAGTAATGGTTTCAAAGGTATAAAGTGATACAAGTGATATATACATTTTTATAATCAAGTAGTAAAATAATAATATAGAAAATGAGAGTGAGAAGGGAGATAAAAATGTCTACAAAAAAATATTTGAAAATTTTTGTTGTATTACTTGTATTGGTGTTAGTTGTAGGTTGTTCAGATCAGAGTTATGAGGAATACCAAAGTGCTGTAGAAAAAACAGAAAATCTTGAAAGTGGAAAATACTCTATTGAAATTGAGTATCAAACAGATTTTAGCGAAGAAGTTTTAACAATAGAAGAGCTAAAGGATTATTCAAACCTTTCCAACATTAAGTTTACTGGAAATAATGTGTTTAATCAGTTAGAAAATGAAATGCATTTTTATGGTAATTTAGAAAGTGAGAATTTAGGATTAGATCTAGAATATTTTCAAAAAGGTGAAAATAAGTATTTAAAGATTCCGATTCTAGGCAAGTACATTGATCTAAATGATTTAGATACTGAAAAGTTGTCTCAAGAAATGTCATTTGATATTAATGATAATATGAATATTAATTTAGATGAAGAAGCTTTTAAGGAAATAGGAAATCTATGGACTGAAGCTGTTAAAGAAGAAAATGTTTTTAAAGGTAAAAAATCTTTGTTAGAAACACCAGATGGAGATGTAAAAGTTACAGAGTATACTATTGAGTTTTCCCATGAATTATTAAAAGAGTTAATCAACAAAACCCTGGTAATACTTGAAATTCCAAATGAAGTAAGTCCTATGAATGAAATAACAATCGAAGCCTTTGATTATATAGCTTATGTCGATGTAGATGGTTTTATCATTAAAGAGAACTTCGTAATGGATTATTTAGTTGAAGAAGTAGCGGAAGTGGAATCTGGACATTTCAAGTTTGAAATTATTAATTACGATATTAATAAATTACAAAATATTAAAATGCCAGAGATAAAGGATACAATGATATTAGATTTAGATAAAATGGATGAATTTATTGGCGGTTTTGAAGGATTAAATTTAGGTGATATAGATGAATAAGTTATTAATTAAGAATATAAAAAAGAAATATGGTGAACTTATAGCAGTTGATGGCGTGTCTTTCGAAATTAAAAAAGGCGAGATTATGGGGTTGCTTGGACCGAATGGTGCAGGTAAGTCAACAACTATTTCTATGATTTCTACATTATTCAAGCCAGATGCAGGTGACATTACAATTGATGATCGAAGTATTTTGGAAAACCCTAAAGAGATCCAAAAAGTTTTAGGGGTAGTCCCTCAAGAAATAGCGTTATATGAAGATTTTACAGGGTATGAAAATTTGAAATTTTGGGGTACGGCTTACAATCTAAGTGGCAAGGTACTAAAAGATCAGATAGAGAAAATATCTGAAATTATAGGTATCAAAGATCGTTTAAAAGACAAAGTGAAAGAGTATTCAGGCGGCATGAAAAGGCGAATAAATATTGGCGCAGCACTTTTACATGAACCAGAAATTTTAATTTTAGATGAACCAACTGTCGGCATTGACCCTCAGTCTAGAAATCATATACTTGAAGCGATTAAAGATTTAAATGAAAAAGGAATGACTGTCATTTATACAACACACTATATGGAAGAGGTTGAAGCTATTTGCTCAACTATAAATATTATGGATGAAGGAAAAATTATTGCATCTGGCACAAAAGAAGAGTTATACAATATTCTATCTAATAAAGAAAGAATTGATATTGTATTTGATGAATCAGTACCAGCTGATATAATTAAAAGCCTTCAAGAATTAAGTTTTGTTGATGAAATTATAGCAAATGGTCAGAAGTTAGAAATCATAACGAATGAATCAATAAAATTGAGTTCTTTGATCAAAGAACTCAATGGATATGATATTCTATCCATTGACATTAAAAAGCCTAATTTAGAAAGTGTATTTTTACACTTAACAGGTAAAGAACTAAGGGATTAGGTGATAAAATGTTTATTAAAATGATAATGAAAGATTTGAAATTGGTTTTTCATGATAAAGAGTATCTTTTGATTGTAATTCTAATGCCTATTGTTCTTTCAAGTATTTTATCTTTTGCTTTACAGTCTGCTTTTCAATCAACCTATCAGATTGATCAGTTTAAAATAGGAGTAGTTAAAGAGTACTCAGCAGAGGAGAGCTACGAAATTCCATTTATGGAAGATATAGATTTTGATAGTGATGTGTTATCTGATGCAAATGGTGATGAGATTTTCTTTAATAATTTTCTTGACCAAGCTTCAATTAAAGAAATTATGGATTATGAAATTCTAACTTATGATCAAGGAATCCAGAAGATTAAGAATAATGAAATTAGTGCATTGGTTATTTTAGACGATGATTTTTCTAGAGATATTTTTATTAATTTTGTTTCACCTTTTCGAAAATCAATTAATATTAGAGTGATAAAAAATCAATCAAGAAGTATTACATCGACAATTGCTTATGAAATTATTAAGGGGTTTAATACAAGAGTGAACCAAATGATTATTAGTAAAAATGTACTTATTGAACTAGCTGCCGAAAACGATTTGTTTAACTCAGTTAGAAATATTGAGTCAAGGCTTACATCATTTAATGAGTCTTTAGAGGACTATGAAGTAAAGATTGAAAAAACTGCTATAGAAAATAAAAAGACGATTGATTCTACAAGTTATTATTCAGCTGCTATGTTAGCAATGTTTTTACTATTTGTTGCTGGCAATTCAAGTACATTACTTTTAGACGAAAAAAGAAATATGACATACGATCGTATGATTGTATCAGGTATTTCTAAAGGTAAAATTTTATTTGGGAAATATGTTACTATTTTTTCACTAGTCTTACTAGAAACTTTTGTTATGATTGCGTATTCAAGTTATGTCTTGGATGTACAATGGGGAAGCTCAATTAAACTATTAGTAGTTGTCATTACAGCAGCTATTACTGTTGCCAGTTTCGGTTTAATGATTTCAATTATTACATTTAATAACAATAATAGAAAATTAACAGTATTACTTAATAGTGTCATATTTCAAATTCTAGCGGCACTAGGTGGTAGTTTTATTCCAGTGGAAGCCTTACCTCAAATTATGCAAAAGTTACGTTACGTACCATTTAATGGCGTTATATTAAAGTTATTTTTAAATACTATGCGAGGATTGACAGTTCGTGAGAGTTTCTTTGAGTTTTCGTTATTAGCTTTTAATACATTAATATTTCTAAGCATAAGCTATGTTTTAATTAGAAAGGGGGACCATCATGTTAAGAGCCATTAAAATGCAGATGATTAAATTAAAACATCAGTATAAAATAATTCTGGCAATGATTGGTTTAACATTATTAATGATTTTCCTCTTTTCCGGTGGACAAGGTGGTGATTACAAAGAAAATATTGGAATAGTTAATCAATCAGATACTAAGATATCTAAAGATTTTATTAAATCTTTGAGTGAATCGCAGCAATATGAGTATGTAGTTACTACAGAAAAAGAAGCAATTCAAAAATTAGAAGATTCAGAAATGGTAGCTATGATTAAAATCCCAGAGACTTTTAAAAAAGACCTTTTGTTAAAAGACGAAATAACTATTTCACTTACAAGTATAAAATCAGATGTTTCGATAAGATTACTTGAAAATGAAATTAAAGAAAAAATTAATTTGATGAGATCATCCGAATCAATTTTTCAACTAATAGATAGAAGTTTAGAACAGAAAGTTGAATTGGAAATAATTAGAGAAAACTATGAAAAGCATTGGCTATATAAAAAGCCTTTAAGCATAAACGAAGAATCAATTAGTAGTAACCAAATGAACAGTAATCTTAATCATTCGATTATTGGATTTATTATTCTATTTGTTAGTTACTCAATTGTTTATGGTATTGCTGATGTATTAGAAGACGTTGATCTAAGAACATGGCATCGAATGATTGTTAGTCCTTTAAGTAAAAACAAACTAATATTTGCTAATAGCTTGGTTAGTTTCTTTACTGGATTTATACAGATTATTCTAGTATTTGTCATTAGTGATTACTTATTTAATTCAAATTTCTATCAAAATATTTTTCAAGTAAGTATTGTTGCAGCACTATATGTTTTCGCATTAACGGGTATTGCAGTTTTTGTCATCAGTACAGTTAACTCATTTAAACAGATGGATGCATTAACACCTATTGTTCTCACTTCAATGGCTATGCTAGGTGGATGTTTATGGCCTTTGGAAATTGTGAACTCTAAAATCCTATTGTTTCTAGCAAACTTAACGCCACATAAATGGGCTGTGTCTGGTTTAAAAAAGATTATGATTTCCCAATTCAGTGTTGAGGATATTATTCTAGAATTAACGGTTCTTGGAGCTATTGGATTTGTGTTTTACTTTGTTGGGTTGTATCGAATCAATAAGAAAATATATTATTAACTAAAAAGAGCATTTTGCTCTTTTTTTTGATATTAAATATACTAATAGAGCATTGAACTATCACTTTTAAATTGACATATGTCTTAAATAAAAATATAATGAACATATGTTAATTATACTAAGTGTTAGTAGGAGGTTTAAATGAAAAAAGTATTAATTGTTGGTGGTGTAGCAGGAGGAGCAGCAGCTGCTGCTAGATTAAGAAGATTAGACGAGAACATAGAAATTATAATGTTTGAAAAGGGTCCTCATATTTCTTTTGCGAGTTGTGGCTTACCATATTACTTAGGAAATGTAATAGAAGAGCGAGAGGAACTACTTGTTATGACGCCAGAAAAATTTAAAGGCAGATTCAATGTTGATGTTCGAACTAAAAATGAAGTGATAGCTATTGATAAAGTACAAAAAATAGTTACTGTCAAAAATCTAGAAAAAGGAGAAATTTATAAAGAAACTTATGATCAGTTGATTTTGTCACCAGGTGCTTCTCCTTTAGTTCCACCAATTAAAGGGATAGATAATGAAAAAATATTTACTTTGAGAAATGTAGAAGATGTTGATTCAATTCATGATTTTATGATAAAAAATCAACCCCAAAAGGCAGTTGTTATTGGTGGCGGATTTATAGGTTTGGAAGTAATGGAGAATTTTAGAGAGTTAGGCATAGATGTTTCTTTGGTAGAAATGATGGATCAAGTAATGACGCCACTTGACAAAGATATTGCAGAGTTCTTACATGAAGAGATTAAATCTCAAGGGGTTGATCTAATATTGAATAACGGGGTAGATTCTTTTATTGAAAAAAATGATTCGACTTTTGTAAAATTACAGAACGGCGATGAAATTGAAGCTGATATGATTATTTTATCAATTGGCGTTCGGCCAAATACTAAATTTGTGAGAGCATCTGGTATTGAGTTATCAGATCGCGGTTTAATTATAACTAATAAATATATGAAAACATCAGATAATGATATTTATGCTGTAGGTGATGCTGTTCAGATTGAAAACTTCATTACTAAAGAAAAAACGGCAGTTCCTTTGGCTAGCATGGCAAACAAACAAGCTAGGGTAGTAGCAAATAATATTGTAGGAGAGAAAGAATCATATGAGGGTTCTATTGGCACGTCAATTGCTAAAGTTTTTAGTTTAGCAGCCGGATCAACTGGATTAAATGAAAAAGATATGCATCGCTTAAAAAAAGAAATTAATGTTGATTATAAAGTTGTTTTAATGCATGGTAAGCATCATGTAGGTTATTATCCAGGTGCAAAAGGCGTATGTATAAAGATGCTTTATAACCCTAGCAATAAAAAGATTCTAGGAGCTCAAGTAGTAGGGGAAGCTTCTGTTGATAAAAAAACAGATGTATTTGCAACGGTTATTAGATTGGGTGGAACTATTGATGACTTAAAAGCGTTAGAGTTGTGTTATGCACCACCATATGGCGGTGCTAAGGACCTTGTAAACAATACAGGATTCATAGCAAGCAATATTGAAAAAGGTCTTACCCGACATATTGAATGTAATGAGTTAAAAGAATGTTCAGATGATAATGGTGTTTTGTTGGATGTTAGAGATTATGACGAGGTTGAAGAATGTGGTTTGGTTAATAACGCCCAACACATTCCGTTAAGTGAAATAAGAGATCGTTTATCAGAATTGCCAAAAGATAAGAAAATATATATTTATTGTGCAGCTGGTTTGAGAGGGTATATAGCAGTTAGAATACTATTACAAAATGGTTTTGATGCCTATAATATTGCTGGTGGATTTAAATCAATCAATACCACTTTAGGTTGTGATTTCTAGATTATAAGGTTAATTTAAGTAATAAAAATACCCAGAATATTATCTGGGTATTTTTGTTAGTATGAAACTATTAATCTTCTAATCTTACTTTCTTAAAATCATCAAGCATTTGGTTAAAATCATTTAACCAATCTTCAAGTTCTTGTTCATGTTCTAACTCATCATTTAAGATATTAACTGCCATTTGGTAAGTTGTATGATCTTTTCCGTTAGTAAAGTCTGCTAATTCTTTATAACGATCAATTGCGCAATTTTCGGCTTCTAGATTTTGCTCTAAAATAACCTTTGTGTATGGATCATTTGGTTCAGCATATTTACATCTTGCTAAACTAGACCACTTATCAGGATTTAAAACTGGTACGCCACCTAACTGTGTAATACGATCTGCAACCATTTCTGCATGCGCTAATTCTTCGTTAGCATGAATAAGCAACTCAGGCTCAACTTCAGTTCTCATTGGTCCTTCAATTACACGTGCACCAATCCAATATTGGTAATATGCTAACCATTCTTCGGCAAGTGCTTCGTTTAACATACCAATTAATTTTTCTACATCTAATCCTTTAATTATACCTGCTCCATGTTTTCCCAAAATATAACCTCCTAATAATATTTAATGTTTTATATCCGACATATATTATTTACCCATGTAAACAAGGTTTAATCAAAAAACAAAAAATAAATAATATGCTTTTGTTTAAGATACCCTCTATGATAAAATCAAAAGAGAATAAAGGAGTAATAATTTATGAAATTGTACATCAGTTCATTGGAAAGAATAGACAGTTTAGAGTTATATAAAATTTTTAAGCTTAGGGTAGATGTTTTTGTTGTTGAACAAGAATGTGTCTATGAAGAAATTGACGATAAAGATATCAATGCAAAGCATATTTATTTAAAAAGTAAGGATGATATTGTTGCCTATTTAAGAGTTTTACCACCAGGAGTATCTTATAAAGAAACCTCTATTGGTCGAGTATTAGTCAATAAAAAATATCGTGGTCAAGCTTATGGGAGAGAAATAATGGTTAAGGGGATAGATTATTGTAAATCACATTATTCTGGAAATATTAAAATATCTGCTCAAGCTTATTTAGAAGACTTTTATACAAGTTTAGGGTTTGAAAAAGTATCAAATATATACTTAGAAGACAATATACCTCACATGGATATGATCTATTATAATTAAAGAGATGGAGTAGAAGATGAAATATTTAGCCGTTAACCCAGAAAATTATATTAACAAAGGAGAAAATAATATGGCAATAATTGTTGATGGAATCATTGGTGCTGGAAAGTCTACAGTAGCAACTTTCTTAAGCGAAACATTAGATATAAAGTTATACCAAGAAATATTAGAAGATCATAGCGAATCATTGACGCAACGAATGCTTGATCGTTTCTATGAAAATCAATCAAGATGGAGCGCAATTACACAAGTAATGTTTTTGAACCATCGATTTAAGGATTTAAAAAGAATTGAAAAAGAGTCGGATCGTGGAATTCTTGACCGGTCCATATATGGCGATGAAATTTTTGCTAAAACAATTTATCAAAGAGGCCATATGTTAGAAGATGAATTAATAATTTATCAAGAGTTGCTTTCCAACATGCTTGAACACATTAAAGCACCGGAGCTTTTAATCTATTTAGACGTATCTGTAGATACTGCTTTAGAACGGATTCGAAAACGCAGTCGATCAACTGAAGGGGAAATGATTCCAAGAGATTATCTGTTAGATTTAAAAGGAAATTATGAAGAATGGTATCAAGCCTTTGATTTATGTCCTAAAGTCAGAATTAACCTTGATGCAAGGGGTGGCTTAGACGATGAGAAAAAAGACATCATTATTAGAAGTATCCCAAAGCACATAATTGAAGAAAAATAGCGATTTATTATCAGTTGTGGGTAGTGACTGATAATAATAAAGTTAATATATAGGGTGATATAGACTTCAGTAGCAAAACTGGAGTTTTTTTTGCGCTTTTTTTAGCACTCACTAGTCAAGAGTGATAAAAAGTTCTTGATTTATTTCTTTATAGGGTTTATAATATAACTGTAAATAAGTGATTACTAAAAATTCAAATAAAGAAGGAGGTTCATGATGAACTTACAAAAATTAACACAAAATTCAATCAATGCATTGAATAATGCAGAACGTATTTCTGCTGAGTATTCACATGCAACCATTAATCAAACACATCTATTATTAGCACTACTGTTACAAACGAATGGTCTAATTCCATCTTTGCTTAGAAAGAATAATATAGATATAGATGCCATCATTACTGATATAAAGAAAGCATTAAAAAGTCAAGCAAAAGTTAGTGGTGGGAATAACCAGCATATTGGAAACGGGGTAAAAGATGTGCTAGAGTTAGCTGAAAAAGAAGCTGAAAAAATGGGTGATGAATATGTTTCAGTTGAGCATCTAATGATTGGACTCATTAGAAAAGCTGATAAGGCTTTAGAGATACTCTTTTCAAAACATAATATTTTCTTAAAGAATTTTCTCGAAAATCTCGACCAAGTGAGAGGAAACCAAAAAATTATATCCGATAATCCAGAAGGAACTTATGATGTATTAGAAAAATATGGATATGATCTTGTTAAACAATCACGTCAGAACAAACTTGATCCAGTCATTGGTCGTGATGAAGAAATCAGACGAGTGATTCGAATTCTTTCAAGAAAGAATAAAAATAATCCAGTTTTGATTGGTGAGCCTGGTGTTGGTAAAACAGCAATTGTTGAAGGCCTGGCTAGCCGTATAGTAGAAGGCGACGTACCTGAAAGTCTTAAGGAAAAAACTATATTTTCTTTAGATTTAGGTGCTCTAGTAGCAGGTGCAAAGTTTAGAGGTGAATTTGAAGAACGATTAAAAGCAGTGTTAAATGAGATCAAATCAAGTGACGGGAAAATAATACTGTTTATCGATGAGTTACACATGGTGGTTGGTGCTGGCAAGACTGAAGGCGCAATGGATGCTGGTAATATGTTAAAACCATTACTAGCGCGTGGTGAACTCCATTGTATTGGTGCCACAACCTTAAAAGAGTACAAAAAATACATTGAAAAAGATGCTGCATTAGAAAGAAGATTTCAACCTGTTAAAGTTAATGAATCCAGTGTCGAAGATACCATTACAATTTTACGAGGACTTAAAAAAAGTTACGAGTTATTTCATGGTGTGACGATTAGTGATTCAGCGATTATGCAAGCTGCCAAATTATCAGATCGATTCATAGGTGATAGATTTTTACCTGATAAAGCAATTGACTTAATTGATGAAGGATGTGCTTTACTTAAAACAGAAATGGAATCTATGCCAATAGAACTTGATCAATTGTCACGTGAAATTCGTCGATTGGAAGTAGAATTAACAGCATTGAAGAATGAAAAAAATAATAATAATGATAGAAACATTCAAGATTTAGAAAAGAAAGTTGCGAATAAGAAAGAAAAAATGATTAGTCTTAAATCAAGATGGTCAAGTGAAAAAGATAAGATTAATGAAATTAAAGAGTTAAGAAGTCAGATAAACGAATTAACACATGAAATGAAAACAGCTGAACGACAGTACGCTTTGGATAAAGTTGCGGAGCTTAAGTATGGTAAAATTCCTGAACTTAAGGAAAAGTTAGAAGCTTTAGAAGAAGTGTCAGATTTATCCGATTCAAAACTGTTAAAAGAAGTCGTAAATGATGAAATAATTTCTAAAATTATTTCAAAATGGACTGGTATACCATTAGAGAAACTTTTAGAAAAGGAAAAAGAGAAACTATTAAACTTACCAGATACTTTACATGAACGATTAATTGGTCAAGATGAAGCTGTGGAAAAGGTAAGTCAGGCAATTTTAAGATCCCGTTCTGGAATAAAAGATCCAAAAAAACCAATTGGGAGTTTTATTTTCTTAGGGCCGACTGGTGTTGGAAAAACCGAGTTAGCTAAAAGTTTGGCAATCACATTATTTGATACAGAAAAGAATATGATTAGATTAGATATGAGTGAGTATATGGAAAGACATTCTATTTCAAAAATCATTGGTTCTCCACCAGGATATGTAGGCTTTGAAGCCGGTGGACAATTAACAGAACAAGTGAGAAGACAGCCTTATTCAGTTATATTGTTTGATGAAATTGAAAAAGCTCATAAAGATGTTTTTAATATATTGCTTCAAATTTTAGATGATGGTCTTATAACGGATTCTCAAGGGCGTTCTGTGGATTTTAAAAATACAATTATAATTATGACATCAAATATAGGTGCTGAGTACTTATTGAAAGGTATAAATGATGCTGGTGAATTAAGTGAGTATGCAGAAGAAAAAGTGGAGAAAATAATGAAAAAGTACTTTAAACCAGAGTTCCTTAATCGATTAGATGATATTATTATGTTTAAGCCATTGACAAAGAAAGACCTAAATCAGATTGTTGATTTACAAGTAAAGTATTTAGAAGAAAGAATTGTTGATAAAGGAATAAAGATTAATCTAAAAGATGAAGCTAAACATTTTATTATTGAAGAATCTTTTGATCCAATATTTGGTGCAAGACCTGTAAAGCGATATATGCAAAGTACTATTGAAAATCTTCTGGCGGTAGGTTTCATTGAAAACACAATCAAAGAAAATAGTACTGTTGATATAGGTATAGAAAACAATTCTATTGTTATAGAAAAGAGTTTTTAGCACTCTGATAAAAAGAGTGCTAAAAAAGTCTTGATTTTTTCTTTGAATTATTTTATAATGTTCACAGATAGAAAATAAAATATTAGTAGTTTAGGAGGTATATATGAAATTAAAACCATTAGGGGAACGTGTAATTTTACAAAAAGTAGAAGTTGAGAGTAAGACTAAAAGTGGAATTATTTTACCAGATGAGGCGAAAGAAAAACCTCAGTACGCTGAAGTTGTTGCTTTAGGTGACAAAATTGATAATGCTAGTATTGATATTCATTCAAAAGTTGTTTATAAAAAGTACAGTGGTACAGAAATTAGCTTAGATGGTAAAGATTATATAGTTATAGAACTAGAAGATCTTTTAGCAGTAATTGAGTAGGAGGGATAGAGATGGCAAAAACAATAAAATTTAATGAAGATGCAAGAAAAGCTCTAGAAAGAGGTGTTAACAAATTAGCTGATACTGTTAAAGTAACATTGGGGCCAAAAGGTCGAAATGTTGTACTTGATAAGAGCTATGGCTCACCACTTATTACTAATGATGGTGTCACAATTGCAAAGGAAATTGAATTAAAAGATAAATTTGAGAACATGGGTGTTCAATTAGTAAAAGAAGTTGCAACGCGAACAAATGATGTTGCAGGTGACGGGACAACAACTGCGACGCTGCTAGCTCAAGCAATTGTTAGAGAAGGTTATAAAAACTTAGCAGCTGGAGCGAATCCAATGATTTTACGTCATGGTATTGAAAAAGCAACAACTGCAGTGGTTGAACGGATTAAAAGTATTTCAAAAACAATTGATTCCAAAGAAGATATTGCTCATGTAGCAGGAATATCCGCATCAGATGATTCTATAGGTGAATTAATATCTGATGCAATGGAACGTGTTGGTAAAGATGGTGTTATTACAGTTGAAGAATCGAAGACATTCAAAACAGAGTTAGAGGTTGTTGAAGGTATGCAGTTCGATCGTGGTTATATTTCACCATATATGGCAGAAGGTAATGAAAATTCTGAATCTAAGTTAGAGGATCCATATATTCTAATAACTGACAAAAAAATAGTAAACATTAAAGATATATTACCAATACTTGAAGAAATTGTTCAGCAAGGTCATCGATTACTCATTATAGCTGAAGATATAGAAGGAGAAGCTTTAGCAACATTAGTTGTGAATAAATTAAGAGGAACTTTCGATGTAATGGCTGTAAAAGCACCAGGTTTTGGCGATAGAAGAAAGGCAATGCTAGAAGATATTGCTGCCTTGACAGGTGGTACAGTTATTACAGAAGATTTAAATATGAAATTAGAAGATACTACAATTGATATGCTTGGCCGTGCGAAGAGTATTAAAGTTGATAAAGAATCTACAACAATTGTAGATGGTCAAGGAGATAATAAGGTTGTTGAAAATAGAGTCAATCAAATTAGAAAAGAAGTTGAAGAATCAACTTCAGAATTTGACAAAGAAAAATTAGAAGAAAGATTAGCTAAATTGACAGGTGGTGTAGCTGTTATAAATGTTGGCGCTGCAACTGAAACTGAAATGAAAGAGAAAAAACTACGTATAGAAGATGCTTTAAATGCTACCCGTGCCGCTGTTGATGAAGGAATTGTACCTGGTGGTGGAACTGCTTTATTATCATGTATACCAGATGTAGATAAAGTAATTGAATTATTAATAGGAGATGAGCAAACAGGTGCTATGATCATTAAGCGTGCTTTAGAGGAACCATTAAGACAAATCGCTGAAAATGCTGGTTTAGAAGGCTCTGTAGTCGTTGAAAAAGTAAAAGAAAGTGAATATAAGATAGGGTTTGATGCATTAAGAAATGAGTATAAAGACTTAATAAAAGCGGGGATAGTTGACCCGACTAAAGTTACTAGATCTGCTATTCAAAATGCAGCAAGTATTGCAGCAACGTTATTAACAACAGAAGCTGCTGTTGCTACAGAAAAAGAAGATGATGATTCAGGTATGGGCGGTATGCCTGGTGGCATGGGTGGTATGCCAGGAATGATGTAATAAATCAATGAGGAGCATTACTAATTGCTCCTTTTTTTAAAAAAGAATTATTGTTTGATGCCTCTTCTTTTTGGTATATATTAATAGAAGTATTAATAACTATATTAAGGAGGAGTTATGGTAGAGTTTAATTTAAAGGAATTACTTGTTACGATTGAAGAAATCGAACAAAATGTTGCTGATTTATATGCGGATTTAAGTACGAAGGTTGATGGAAAAGCTAAAAGATTATTTGAGAATCTAAGCAAAGATGAGTTAAAGCATAAAAAAATGTATGCAAAATTCATTAGTAGATTGCCAGAAAGTGGATTGGTGAATTTAGAAGAAGATGATGCAGATTATCTTGAAACATTAATAAAAACAAATGTATTCAACGACCCAAAACTGAAAAAACATATGGTAAAGGAAGATGCTTTAGTAATAGCAGAAAAGATTGAAAAGGATGGCATTGTACTTTACAAAGAATTAAGAGAGTTATATCCTGAGTTAGACAATGAAGAAATGGATAAAATTATTAAGGAAGAAAAGAAACACTTAAAAACAGTTATTCAAATGCAATTTAACGCAAATATTCCAAACTTAATGTTATAAAAAATAGACCCTTATCAGATTTCTGATAAGGGTTATTTTTTTAGTATTAATATTATTATATTTCGAAATCTATACTGATCACACCTTCTATTTGATTGTTAGATTCAATAACGGTAGAAATTGTCATACAATACTCGTTATTTGCTTGGGATACATATGGTGCAGAAATATATTCCCCGTTTGCCATTGCTTCTGAATAAAAAGGACGATAGGATACATCTAGATTAATTAGATCATCATAATCTCCGTTAAATTTAACTGCTTTTCCTTGAGCATCAATAACAGCAATCAAACCAATTTTATCTGAGATATCCTCGATAGCTCTAAACTCACTTCTATTAATAGCATCGATAGACTTGTTTCTAATAATAGTTTCTATCTGATTCAATGCATCTTTCATTTTCTTTTTATAACCGTCAGAAACTTGTAAACGATTACTATGTTCTTTTGTTGTGTTATAAAAATCATTTGATATATCATAAATATTACTAATGTTTTCTGAAATAATACTTAAATTACTAGATTGTTCTTCAGTAATAGCGGCAGCTTCATCAATCCCGCTAGATACTTTTTTGCTATCCTCATAACTTTCTTCAATATCGTCTACTATAGCATTTGTTAGTTCAAACTGTGTTGTTAACAAACTTCTAATATCTGTTACTGACTTAATTGAATCATTTACTTCATTATTTACTGAATCTAAGAGTTCTTTTGAATTATTCGCATATTTCATTGTCTCTGTAGATTCTTCAGCTAATGTTTGCATCTTATTAGAAATTGTAACAACTTTACTATTAACTCGATTAATCTTTTCTTTTATACTCTCTGAAGATTGGTTAGATTCTTCGGCCAATTTTCTTACTTCATCAGCTACAACTGCAAAACCCTTACCAGCTTCGCCTACTCTAGCTGCTTCTATGGAAGCATTAAGAGCAAGTAGATTGGTTTGTTCAGAAATTCCATTAATAATATCTACTATTGTATTTATTTCTTTAAAATTATCTTCCAAAATTTTTAACTCTTTAGAAAGTTCAATATTATCTTTTGTATTTTGGTTAACACGAGAAACAATCATTTTAATATTTTCATTGTTATTAGAAATTGAATCACCCATGTTTTGAGACTTGTTTTCAGTTACTTTTATTAGACTAGTTATTTCATCAAGTCCATCAATCATTTCTTTTGAGTTTTCTAAGATTGCTCTGGATTTATCTGTAATACCATTAGCACTCACAGCAATTTCTGTTACAGTATCTGCGATTTCTTCGAAGGAAATCTCTAAATTTCTTGATGAAGCATTCACATCATTTAGTAACTTTTTCATCTTTTGAGCAGTGATGGCCATTTCAGATATCAATTGATTAAAATCTTTACTCATTAAATCGATTGAGTTCAAGACTTTAGAATACTTTTGATAATTTTTATTGATTGATTTTGAATGAACTCTACCATTCATTGATTCCTTAATACGATTTTCTACTTTAGAAATATTCTTATCAGAAGTGCCTTTGTTAATTAAATGAAAAATATATGAAATTAGTATTGAAATAAATAAAATATAAATATAAGTAGTTGTTGGTGGTGAATATAAAATATAAGTGAAAATTGAAAAAATAATTGTACATATAATAGAATTTAATAATATCATTTTTTTGGACATTCCTTAGCCTCCTTATAAACATTATTTACATAATTATAACATAATTATTTGAATATTCGCAAAATTACTTTTGGAAATAAAAATAAAATAATTCAAACTTTTTGATACTTTCTATAGTCTTATATATGAGAGGAGGATTTAATGGAAATAGACAATGAAGTAGTTATTGAAGAATTTATTAGAGAACATCAAAAGGATTTATATAGGTTTGCTTATAGTTATGTAAAAAATCCTAATGATGCATTGGATATTGTTCAAGATTCAGTTTATAAAGCTTTGAAGAATTCTAATACATTAAAAGAGCAAGATAAGATCAAAACATGGATGTTTACAATCATTCGAAATACAAGTTTTACATTCTTAAAAAGTAAAAATAAAGAAATATCTTTATCAGTTATAGAAGAAAAAAGTGAAGAAGAAAGTATTTCTAAAACAGAAGTCATCTATTTAAAAAATCTAATCAAAAATTTAGATCAAGAATCACAAGAGCTAATAACGCTTAGATTCTATGAAGACTTACAGTTCAATGAAATAGCTGAAGTTTTGGAGACGAATATAAGTACAATAAAAACACGTTTCTATAAAGTTTTAACTCAAATAAAAAATAGTTATGAAAGGAGTGGATAATTTGAAAAAAGAAATAGAAGAGTTAAAAAAAGAATATAAAAATGTACCAACACCAGATAATCTAAATGATGTAGTAAATAAAAGTATTAGTAATTACCGAAAGGAAAAATCAAAGATGAAAAAAATAAAACAGTTCAAATCAATCGTAGCAGCTTGTCTACTAATTATTACTAGTTTCACAATTGGTGTTAATACAAATGAATCGTTCGCTATAACTGCGGGAAAGATTCCTGGTGTTTCAATGTTAGTACAACTAGTATCTTTTGATTCTTTTAAGATAGAAGATGAAATTGTAAATGCCAATGTAAATATTCCCGCAGTAAAAGGTTTTGAATCAGAAACTTTAGAACAGCAAATTAACCAACAAATTCAAGAGAGAATGAATATGCACTTGGAAAAAGGGAGATTGAAAGCAAAAGAAGAAAAAAAAGCCTATATTGAAACTGGGGGAACAGTAGATAATTACAGGCCTATGATTATTGAAATAGATTATGCAGTAAAATCATATATTGATAACCGTATATCTTTTGCAGTCTATTATTTTGAATCTAGGGCTAGTTCGTATTCAAAGACTTATTACTATACGATAGATTTAGAAGAAAATGAATTGCTAACACTTGAAGACCTTCTTGGAAAAGATTATGAAGAGAAAGTTAACCAAAAAATTTATGAAATAATTAATAAAGAGTTAGAAGTCTCTCCTGCTAAGTATTTTGATGGGGATATGGGATTTAATGGTATTAAAAAAGATCAGAATTTCTACATTAATGAAGATAATCAAATTGTAGTTGTATTTGATAAATATGAAATAGCACCTGGTTCGTCTGGTGAACCAGAGTTTATTATTCCGAACTAATTTATCTAAGTCTAATCACTTGATTAGGCTTTTTTAAGTACATAAATATGTTATAATAAATAAAAGATTAAGAAGGAGCAATTATGGATAATAATATAAAGTATTACTTATTAATGATTTTAGCAACAATTATGTGGGCTGGTGCTTTTATAGCTGGAAAACTAGGGATTAATGAATTTACACCTGTGATTCTTACCTATTTAAGAATACTCATAGCATTTTTGATCCTATTTCCCATTATGAAAAAGAGAAATCCTAAAGATTGGAAATTAGAAAAGGATAGCTATATGCTTGTTTTAAGTTTAGGACTCATCGGTATGACAGGTTACCATTTGTTTTTCTTCAATGCATTGCGCTTTACAACTGCAAGTAATGCATCAGTTATTAATGCCTTTAATCCGTTAATTACTGCAGTATTTGCATCAATTATTTTAAAAGAAAAATTATCAATCAAAAAAATTGCATTAATTATAACAGCATTTTTAGGCGTAACATTGACAATTACCCAATGGGATTTGTCTATAATTACTTCAGGAGGGTTTAATATTGGAGATTTGTTAATGTTAAGTGGTGCTACAAGTTGGGCAATATATTCTATTCTAGTCAAAAAGGGCATGAAAAAGATGTCACCAATGAAACTTACAACGTATTCCTTTTTAGCTTGTGTAATTATATTAACACCATTTGCATTAAAAGAGATAATATTTGATCAGGCATTAAAAGTTCAACCGACTGCTTATTTAGCAATATTTTATATGGCAATCTTTCCAACAGTTGGTGGTTATACGATACAACAGTACAGTATTAAAGCTTTAGGTCCAAGTACAACAGCATTATTTATTAATCTTGTCCCTGTTTTTTCAATTATTATGGCAATTGTATTTTTAAAAGAAGGCTTCTACTATTTGAATGCGTTAAGTATATTAATAATTATTTTTTCAGTTTACACTTTTATAAGGTTAAAAGAAAAAGCTAGTTATAAGTAATCCATATTTAAGGAGCGTATAGATGAGTTATTCACTGAAAGCTTATGATCGTTTTATGTATTTTTTTGAAAAAAAGGCGTTAGATGAGATGCGACAAAACATCTTAAAGTCAGTTAAAGGGAATGTACTCGAAATTGGTCCTGGTACCGGGGTGAATTTAAAGTATTATGACAGAAATACTGTTTCCCAATTGACTTATATAGATGTTGACTATACTAAGGGATTAGAAGTAAAAGCAAAAGAAAAATGCCCGAATATAAGTTTTGTTGATGGAACTGTAGAAGAAATGCCCTTTGATGACAATAGTTTTGACCATATCGTATTTACTTTGGTCTTTTGTAGTGTAAAAAATCCATTAAATGGTTTATCTGAAATTAAACGGGTATTAAAAAGTAATGGAGAGATACATTTTATTGAACATGTATTACCAGAAAAGAAACCACTGAAACCAATTTTTAATTATGTTAATTCATTTTGGCATCAATTAAGTGGTGGATGCAACTTAAATAGGAAGACAGTTGATACAATAAGAGATGCAGGTTTTCGTGTTGATATTTCTGGTAAAGGGTTTAGTAATATTTTTGTAGGTGGAGTTGGCAGATTAAAATAGATATAGGTGGTGAACATGAAATTACATGATATTTCAATGGAAGTTTCAGAAGATGTGCAAGTTTATAAAAACAAAGAAGAAAAAAAGGCTAAATTAGTTCAACAGTATGATTTTAATAATAGCAGTGTATATGAAACCCAATTAACAATGAATCTTCACACAGGAACGCATATAGACGCCCCTTTACATGCAATCGAAAACGGTGAAACGACAGAAACTTATAGTCTAGATCATTTTTTTGGTTCGTGTTTAGTTTTAGATTTTATGGCAGTTGACGAAAAAATAACGGCAAAGGATCTTGAAGAGTATACAATTAAAGAAGACACTTTTATAGTGTTAAAAACAAAAAATTCTTTAGATGAAGCTTTCAACTATGAGTTTATTTATCTTGAAGAAAGTGGTGCAAAATATTTAGCAGAAGCAAAGATTAAGGGGGTTGGCATTGATGGTTTGGGCATCGAAAGGAATCAAAGTGGTCATCCGACCCATAAAATTCTTCTAAAAAACAAAATACCAATATTGGAAGGATTAAGATTAAAGGATATTAAAGAAGGTTATTATGAAATAGCAGCTTTTCCCATTAAAATAAAAGATGTTGAAGCCAGCCCAGTAAGAGCTGTTTTAATTGAGAGATAAAAATATTAATAAGTTGAAGAAAGGAATATAATATGAAGATATTTTCATGGAATGTTAATGGACTTAGAGCAGCCACAAAAAAGGGATTGGTTGATTGGATTAAGGAGGAACAACCTGATATCCTATGTATTCAAGAATCGAGAGCAAATTTAGATCAATTACCTAAAAAAGCCAAAGAGATAGAAGGATATAAGTTCTTTATTAATAGTGGTGATAAGAAAGGTTATAGTGGTACAGCAGTTTACTATAAAAAAGACCCTAAGAATATTATTATGGGCTTACCTGATGAACGCTTTAATGATGAAGGTCGAACCACAATATTTGAATATGATGATTTTGTATTATTCAATATATATTTTCCAAATGGGCAAAGCAGTGATGAGAGATTAGAGTTTAAAATGGATTTTTATGATGAGTTTTTAAGGTATTCAAATGAACTTGTAGCAAAGGGTAAGAAAGTAGTTGCTTGTGGCGATTATAATACAGCTCATCAACCAATGGATTTAAAAAATGATAAAGCCAATGCTGACCGTTCAGGATTTTTACCTATCGAAAGAGAATGGCTTGATAAATATATAGATAATGGCTATATAGATACCTTTAGATATTTACATCCAGATGAGGTTAAGTATAGTTGGTGGACTTATCGATTCAATGCTAGAAAGAATAATGCTGGTTGGAGAATTGATTACTTCTTTATATCTGAAAACATGAAAGATCAATTGATCAGTGCAGAAATTCACAATGATGTATTTGGATCTGACCACTGTCCAATTTCAATTGAAATCAAGGAATAAATAAAAAGGAGATCATTTTTAATGATCTCCTTTTTTAAAGCTTTAAAGTTTTTCGCGTTTAACATATTTTGTATGCAACAGTTCATGAGCTTTTTCACCATAAGGTTCGCCTAAGAACTCTTTGTAAACCTTTATAATCTCTGTGTTTTCATGAGATTTTCTTATTTTTTTGCCTTTATCTTCAGTATATAAAGCATTCTGTCTAGCTTTTAAAATTTCTGAATCTCCTAGGTGATAAGGTTGGCCGCCGCCACCAATACAACCACCAGGACAAGCCATGATTTCGATTGCGTGGAACTCATTTTCCCCAGATTTTATACTATCAAGTAATTCTCTAGCATTTCCTAATCCATGGGCTATACCAATTTTCAATTCAAGGTCACCAATATTAACTGTTGCTGATTTAATACCTTCAAGACCTCTCATATCATTAAATTCAACATTTTCCAATGTTTCACCAGTAATCCATTCATATGCGGTTCTCGTAGCAGCTTCAATTACACCACCAGTTGTACCAAAGATAACACCAGCACCTGATGATTCTCCCATCATCTTATCAAAGTCAGTTTTAGGCATATTTTTAAGATCTAGACCTGCTTCTTTAATCATTGCAGCTGCTTCTCTAGTTGTTATAACTAAGTCCACATTTGAATCTTCATAGTTAGTTAATTCTGGTCGATGGGCTTCAGCTTTTTTAGCCACACATGGCATAACTGAAACGATAACCATGTCATCGGGATCAATATTGTTTTTCTCCGCGTAATAAGTTTTTGCAATGGCACCGAACATGATATGCGGTGATTTACAACTAGATGGAATATCTAGCATTTCTGGATAATTATGTTCAATGAACTTAACCCAAGCAGGACAACAACTTGTTAGAATTGGCAAAGTACCATTGTGTTCTATTCGATGCACTAGCTCGCTTGCTTCTTCCATAATTGTCAAATCAGCAGCGAAATCAGTATCAAATACACCGTCAAAGCCGAGTTCTCTTAAAGAAGATACCATTTCACCTGTAACTAATGAACCAGGTTCCATACCGAACTCTTCACCAATAGCAGCTCTTATTGCAGGAGCTGTTTGCACAATAACGTGTTTATTTGGATCAGCTAAAGCTCTCCATACATCTCTTGTTCTATTACTCTCTGTTAATGCAGCTGTTGGACAAACAGCAACACATTGACCACAGAATGTACAAGAGGTATCTTGTAATGGTAATTCAAAGGCTGGTGCAACAATTACATCAAACCCACGCCCAACACCTGATAAAATACCACATGTTTGAACTTCATTACACATTGTCTCACATCTTCTACACATGATACACTTATTTGGATCCTTTACTATAGAGAAACTAGAAGTATCTTTTTCATAATTCACTTTTTCTCCAGAATATGGTATTTCTCTTATATTTAAATCATCAGCTAATTTTTGAAGCTCACAATCTAAGTTTTTAGGACAAGTAAAGCAGTCTTGTGGATGGTTCGATAATAATAATTCAACTGAAGTTCTTCGTCCACGAATCGCTCTAGGCGTATTCGTTTTTATAACCATGCCTTCTTCAACTTTTTGAACACAAGATGGTGCAAGGTTTCGTCTGCCTTCGATTTCAACAACACATACTCTACATGAAGCTGCTTTATTTACAAACTCAAAATCACATAAATCCATATGACACAATGTTGGAATTTTAATACCAATACTTTCAGCAGCTTTTAAAACTGTAGTGCCAGGCTTGACTTCAACAATCTGTTTGTTAATTGTTACTTTTATTTTATCTGACATTTTTTACACCTCCTACGGTTTTATTACTGCATCTACTGGACAAACATCATAACAGGCACCACATTTAATACACACTGCTTCATCAATAATATGTGGCTCTTTTCTTTCACCAGAAATGCAATCAACTGGACATTTTTTAGCACAAGCAGTACACCCAATACATTTTTCAGGATCAATTGTGTAACTTAAAAGCGCTTTACATTCTTTAGAAGGACAATGACCATTAACATGTGCAACATACTCATCCCAATAATATTCCATAGTACTTAATACAGGATTTGGTGCTGTTTGACCAAGACCACAAAGAGCAGTATCTTTTACAGAATCACATAGCTCTTTTAAGTTATAAAGGTCATCCATTGTCGCTTTGCCTTCTGTTAGTTTTTCTAAATATTCATAGATTCTCTTGGTACCAATTCTACATGGTGTACATTTACCACATGATTCTTCTTGGGTAAAATCTAGATAGAATTTAGCAATGCTTACCATACAAGTATCTTCGTCCATTACAATCATACCACCTGATCCCATCATAGAACCAATGGCCTGTAATGAATCATAATCAATCGGTGTATCAAGATCTTTTGTAGTAATAACACCGCCTGATGGTCCTCCAGTTTGTACAGCTTTAAAGGCTTTACCGCCTCTAATACCGCCGCCTATATCATAAACAATTTCTCTTAAAGTAGTTCCCATAGGTACTTCAACTAATCCAACATTATTGATAGCACCTGCTAAAGCAAATACTTTAGTCCCATTCGATTTTTCAGTACCGATTTTATTAAACCATTCTGGACCATTTAAAATAATTGGTGCCACATTTGCTAAAGTTTCTACGTTATTTACATTAGTAGGTTTTCCCTTAAAGCCACTTGTAGCAGGGAAAGGCGGCTTATTTCTTGGTTCGCCTCTTAAACCTTCCGTTGATGCAATTAATGCTGTTTCTTCTCCACAAACAAATGCACCTGCACCGTATTTAAGCTTTATATTAAAATTAAAATCAGAACCAAAGATATTCTTACCTAATAAACCTTGTTCTTTGGCTTGATCAATTGCTATCTCTAAACGTTTGATAGCAAGAGGATACTCAGCTCTTATGTAAATAAGACCTGTTTCTGCTCCTATTGCATAACCAGCAATAGCCATTGCTTCTAATACTGAATGTGGATCACCTTCTAAAATTGAACGGTCCATGAAGGCGCCAGGATCTCCTTCATCAGCATTACAAATAATATATTTTTCATCACCAGGCGCTTTGTGAGCAAATTTCCACTTTAACCCTGCAGGGAAACCGCCACCGCCACGACCTCTTAAATTACTTTTAATCATTGTATTAATAACATCTTCTGGTGTTTGATTTTTTAAAACTGTTCCAAGTGCCTCATATCCTCTATAGGCAATGTATTCAAAAATATCCTCTGGATTAATTAATCCACAATTTCTTAAAGCAATTCTTAATTGAGGTTTATAGAAAGACATTTCTGATTGTTCGTTGATTTTCTCATTTAAATCCGGATCTTCATATAATAATCTTTCAACTTTACGACCCTTAATAATATGTTCATCTATAATTTCTTCAACATCTTCAGGTGTAACTTTTACATAGAAAACATTATCAGGATGGATTTTTATAATTGGTCCTTGTTCGCAAAATCCGAAACAACCAGTTTTTAAAACTTGTACTTCTTGGTCGTATCCTTTTTCTTTAAGTATATCTTTGAAGTTATCTACGATTCCTTGGCTATCGGCTGCCATGCATCCGGTACCGCCACAAACCATAATATTCAAACGATAAATGCTCATGGTTACCTCCTTTTAAGCTCTATCAAAATTCTGATTAATAACTAATTCTTCAATAATTTCATGATTAATGATGTGTCGTTCAACTAACTATTTAACTCGATCAACAGTAACAGGACCATAAAGAATTGGGTCTTCACCAGGTACATTGATTTCTACAGTAGGCTCTGAATGACAATAACCTAAGCATCCTACTTGTACAATTTTTACATTGTCAAGACCTTGAGCTTTAATTTCTTTTAAAAGTTCATTCAATGTCTCTCTTGCGCCTGATGCAATCCCACAAGTAGCCATACCAACTAATAATTTAGTTTGAGAGTTATTATTGTTATCTCTTAGGCTAACATTCTCTTCATGCTTCTTGCGAATATTCATTAACTCATCTAGAGATTTTATACTCATTATTCTTCCTCCTTATTACGATATTCTTCAATAATTCCTGAAACGTCATCAGGGCCGATATGGCCATAAACTTTTTCATTAATCATAACAACTGGAGCTAAACCACAGGCACCTACACAACGAACATTTTTAAGAGTAAACATTTTATCAACTGTAGTTTCACCTTCATCAATGTCTAGCTGTACTTTAAATTCATCTAATACTTTTTCTGCACCACGAACAAAACATGCTGTCCCCATACAGATATTGATTGTGTATTTACCAACTGGATTGAGATTAAAGTATGAATAGAAACTTGCAACACCAAAAACTTTTGATGCTGGTAAATCAAGGGCTCTTGCAACATATAGTTGTATTTCCTTTGGCAGGAAAGTAAACAATCTTTGACTATAGTGAAGCACATGAATAAGCTCTTCGCTTGAATCACCTTCTAGATTAGCAATATAATCATCTAACTTGGCAATTTTAGCTGCGTCAAATTTTTCTAACGTAAATTCTTTTAACATTTTTCACCATCCTTTCTACATTATACATAAAATACCCAAAAAATAGACTATCAACCATAAAAAAATAGTAATTTTAGTCTCTACGTTAATTATATAACATATTAAGAGTTTTACAATATTTTTAATTATTTCACTAGCAATATTAGAAAAATCTTCTTAAATGAATTAATATATGATAAAATCAAACAAACAATAGTTTGTATGAAAATATAAAAAAATTCAATTTTTTAGATAAATAGTATCATTTAATCAATATGACTTGTGAGGTGGTCTAATGATAAAATTCTATGTTGGTAAAAGTTCTACTGGAAAATCACATCAAATGATGAAAGAGTTAAAAAATTCAAATGATGAAGGATTGATTTATTTAGTACCGGAGCAGTTTAACCTTGAAGCTGAGAGACAATTAATAGAAAAAATGGATCTTGATGGTTTAATTAATATTAATGTTTTAAGTTTTGATTGGTTAGTTAATACAATACTAAAAATGATTGGTGGTATTAACGGCATAGAGTTAGATAAATTTGGACAAAGTATGATTATTAGGAAAATCTTAGAAACCTATAAAAATGAGCTTGTTTTTTATAAAGGTAGTGTGAACCAAAAAGGATTAATTGAGAAATTTAATTCTCTTTTTCAAAAAATCAGTATGAAGGGTATTGAAGAATCATCCCTTAAAAATATTTTTGTCGATCAGATAGAAGATGATTATCTGAAAAAGAAAACAAGGGATATTTTGAAGATTTATCAAGGGTATAAAAACTACTTAAGTCATGACTATTTAACAGAAAATGACCGATTTAAACTTGTAGTTGAAGTAATTGACTCTTTAGGATACTTAAAAAATACAAGACTTTGGATTGATGCTTTTCATAGTTTTGATGATTTACAGTTTGAAATGATTCAAAAAATGTTCTTAATATGTGACGATGTAACCATTGCTTTAACAATAGATTTTGAAAACAGAGAAAAAACACCAAATAAAAATGTTAATGAAACTCTAAATAGGTTAGAACAAATATGCTTAGAAAACAATTTTGAATATGAAATAGTAGAATTTAAAGAAAATAACTATAACCATGAGGAAATAGTATTTTTAAGTGAAAACATATTTAAGTATCCGAATGAAATTTATAAAGAAGAAGTTAAAAATATTAAAGGTTTTATAGGAAATGACCTCTATTCAGAAGTAGAGATGGTAGCCATTGAATTACATGATTTAGTAAAGAATCAGGGGTACAATTGGGAAGATATTGGTATAATTGTATCAAGCTTACAGGACTATCAGTTAACTATTAAAAGTGTTCTTGAAGAATACAAGATACCATATTTTATTGATAAAAAAGTTAGTATTTTAAATAATCCACTAATCAAATTTATCATATCAACATTAGAAGTGTACCAGAAACACTTTAGATATGAAGACATTTTTTCCTTAGTAAAAACTGGATTTACTGATTTAACAAAAGAGGAAAGTGAAAAACTAGAGAATTATGTAATTAACTATGGTATTAAAGGAACCCTATGGCAGTATGAGTTTAAGCGGGGTTCAAAGAAACTTTCTATAGAAGAGCTTAAATATATTAATTCGTTAAGAGAGAAGTTAATAAATCCATTTTTAGAGTTTTATAATTCTATTGATAAGAAAATTGAAGATGTTTCTAGCTTTACAATTAAATACTATGATTTTCTTAAAGACTATGGACTTGTAAATAAATTGGAAAAGTGGATTGTGCAGTTACAAAACAAAGATTTATTAGAAGAAGTAAATGAAAACACACAAATTTGGAATATAATAATGAAAATCATTGAGGAGTTTGTTGAACTTTTCAAAGAAGAATCATTAACTTTAAAAGAATATATAAGAATTTTAAAAGAAGGTATAACAGAATATGAAGTAGGAATTTTACCGAGTTTAGGAAATGAAGTTTTAGTTGGAGATGTCCATCGAACAAAAGTATCTGATGTAAAGACTTTATGTATAATTGGTATGAATGATGGATTTTTTCCAAGTAAAATAGAAAACAATGATGTTTTTTCTGAAGATGAAAAAAATTTAATTAAAAATAATGGATTAGATTTGCAGAATAATCTTGATTATAAAGTTTCTGAAGAAAATTATCTAGTGTATAGATTATTATCTAAAGCTAAAGACCGACTAGTTTTAAGTTATGCTTTATCAAGTAATGAAGGTAAAAGTTTGAGGCCGTCAATAGTAATAGACAAAATTAAAAACATTTTTCCTCAATTAGAATTTTTATCCTTCTTAAATTTTGAGAATGAAATGGGAAATAGATTAATAGTGACACAAGAGTCAACAGTTAAGTACCTTGTCAATCAATTAAGAAAATTAGTTGATGGCTATCCGGTAGAATCTTTCTGGTTAGAAGTTTATCATTGGTATTTAAGTAATAAAGAAAATTTTAAATGGATCGAGGAAGCGCTCTTTTATAATAACGACCTTAGCTCTATTGATGAAGAGTTTGCAAAAAGACTTTACGAGTTACCATTGTATGCATCATCATCGAGAATAGATTCTTTTGTAGATTGTCCCTTTAAGCATTTTGTCAAGTATGGATTATCACCTAAACAACGAAGAAATTTTGAAGTCGAGTTGCCAGACTTAGGGATTATGTTTCATACTTCTTTAGAAAAATTTGGGTATGCATTAGAAAAGGAAAATATAAAATGGGAAGAATTAACTCAAGAAAAGAGTGATGCAATTGTATCCCGGATTGTTGATGAGATTACCGCTGAATACAATGACGATTTATTTAATGAAAATAAGCGTAATCAGTATTATAAAAAGAAAATTCTTAGAGTTGTCAAACAGTCTATTTGGACGTTGAGAGACCATGTAGTTAAAGGTGACTTCAAACCAAAGGCTTTTGAGATCAAGTTTACGGATGGTCCTGATGGATTGAAGCCAGTAATAATTGATTTAAAGAATAATGAGAAGTTAATTCTAAAAGGAACCATTGACAGGTTAGATATTCTAGAGAGTGAAACAGAAACTTTTGTCAGGGTTATAGATTATAAATCTGGATCATCTGATCTCAGGTTATCTGATATTTATAATGGCAATAAAACACAATTAATAATCTATTTAGATGCTTTAATAAATGATGCTAATTATTTTGGGTTTGATAAAATAAAACCAGCTGGCGTATATTATTTTAAAATTGATGATCCAATTGTTGATTATGAAACCAATCAATTACTTCAAGAAAGAATACTAGATGAAATGAAGTTATCCGGTGTTGGGATTAAAAATTTAGATGTTCTGTCGCGAATGGATCATGAGTTAGTTGAGAATAAGAAGTCAAGTGTCTTTGACGTAAAGTTAACTAAAAATGGTGATTTTTACTCAAATGCGAAAGTCATTAATGATGAAGATTTCTATTTGTTGAGAAAACATGTAAAAAAACATATAAAAAATGTTGGGAATAAGATTATTAGCGGCGATACACATATCTACCCATTAAAAAAATCAACTCAGTTTACTGCTTGTAGTTATTGTGATTATCTAGGTATTTGTCAATTCGATAGACAATTTCATGGAAATGACTATAATCTTTTACCAAATTACAATGCTAAAGAAGTAATCAAAAAGTTACATGAAGACAATGCAAAGTAGGTGTTTATGAATAAAAATACAATTATAAAAATTATAAACTTAAGTTTAATGTTCTTTTTAATTATAGGGTTATATTTTAACATTATTCAGATACCAGTTTTAGTATTGATATTATTTTTTTGGTTTTTATACAATCATTTTATTAAAAAAATGATGATTGAAAATAATGATTTAAAGTTAAAAAACAAACTAAAAAATGAAAGTATGGAAATATTTAATGAGTTAGTTATTGAAATTTCAAAACTTGAACGCATACAAAAGCTAAAAGAAGAAGATTTTATAGTGAGAGTTTTTAGAATCTTTTTTAAAGCTTTAAATAAAGCGGATTTTGGATCCGTTTATTTATCAAATGATGGAAACGTAGTTTTTATTGATGCCATAGGGCATGATTTAGAAGCTTTGAATAATGAAAAATTCAAAATTAAAGATTTTGTGTTTCCGGAATCTCAA